>Ga0208453_100074_pt1 | contig 20364 bp, 19 predicted proteins | sample Virmet3737_250_FD_185738 | JGI IMG/M metagenome (GOLD analysis project Ga0208453, IMG submission 185738) | Marine viral communities from the Southern Atlantic ocean transect to study dissolved organic matter and carbon cycling - metaG 3737_250... | ecosystem: Environmental > Aquatic > Marine >...
ACCCCGTAGCATGTCGAGCTGGCGCCGCAGGCGCGGCACATTGCGCGGCGGGGCCGCCAGCGCGGCGCTGGTCCAGACCCCGGCATGCAGCGACAGCGCGACGGTTTCGCCATTGTCCTCGACCGGCACGATGAACAGGTCGAGCGGGACGCGGCGGTGGACATTGCTGAGGTGGTTGGCCTTGATGACCAGCGGGCGGCGGGGATCGTTGCCCGCGGCGAACCAGGCGAAGGCGCGGTCGTAGGATGCCTCGGCGAGCAGCTGCGCCGCGCTCTTGCGGCAGATGCCGAGCTCGTCTTCCTGGCGCCCGTCGCGGTAGCGGGTGACATGGCCCAGCTGCGTCAGCATGCCCGAATTGAGCCATTCGAGCAGTTCGGCGCCCTCTTCGCTGTCGCCGGCGATCCGTTCGGCATCGGCCGCCATCGCGTCGCGCAGCTGCGGCCAGTCGGACACCGCCGCGCGTACGTCGCCCAGCGTCAGCTTGAGCGTTTCCTGCAATTGCCGCCGGGTCTTCGCATCGACCCGCGCGGTCTCGATGTAGATCATCGATTCGCGATCGGCATCGTTCTTGTCGCGGTCGGGTATCGCCTGCAGGCGTCCCTTGCCGTCGCGCTCGACGGGGATCACCGGGTGGACCAGCCGGTCGATCGACAGGCCCAGCGCGGCGATGGTCGCCGCGACCGAATCGACGAGGAAGGGCATGTCCTCGTTGATGATCGCGATCCGCGTCAGCCGCCGGTCGTCGCTGACGCTTTCGATCGCCATGGCCGACCGGCCGCGCGTGCGCTGGGAAGCCAGCTCTCCGACGAAAGCGGCGGCATCTTCGAGACGTGCCTTCTCGAAGGGCGTGTCGCCGGACAGCAGCGACAGCCGCATGCGTTCGGTAATTGCGTTCTGGAGCTTCTTGGGCAGCGCGGCAGTGTTCGAACCCATACGGGGCCTCTCTCCTGTCGGCGCATGATCGTTTCAGCGCCGCGAAATAATTGGGCCGTGTCCGCCACGACCTGAGCGCCGCGCCTATCCCTGTTGCAGGCGCCCCGCAAGGTGCCGTGCGACAGAATTCGCACGCCCGTGGGTGGCGCGGCAGCGCCCCGCCGACGCTACGGCACGCTCAAGCCGCAAGCGCCTCCATCGCCAGTCGCAGCGAGCGGCAGCGCGCTTCGGGATCGTACATGCTCCCCCCGAAGAGGACTTCGTCGGCGCCTGTCCGCGCAATGAACGCGCGGACGGCCTCGGCAGCCTGCTGCGGTGTACCCGTCGCGCTGGCTTGGCCGATATGCGCAAGCATGGCCTGCGCCTGCGGAGGCAGGCTGGCGCGATAGCCGCGCACGGGCGGGGGCAGCTTGCCCGGCGTGCCCGTGCGCAAGGCGACGAAGGCCTGCAATTGCGAGGTGGCAAGATATTCCGCCTCGTCTTCGGTGTCGGCGACGAACAGGTTCATCGCGACCATGACATGCGGTTTTTCGCAGGCTTCGGAGGGCTGGAAATCGCGGCGGTAGAGCTCGAGCGCGGTATCGAGGTGATCGGGCGCGAAATGGCTGGCGAAGGCGTAGGGCAGCCCGAGCTTGGCGGCGAGCTGCGCCCCGAACAGGCTCGACCCGAGCATCCAGAACTGCGGCTTCGCACCGACGCCGGGAGTGGGCTGGACGGCGGTTTCGCCTGCCATCAGCGCGATCAGTTCGGCCACGTCCTGCGGGAACATTTCCGCCGCCCGGTGCAGGTCCTTGCGCAGCGCGCGCTGCAGTTCGGGGCCGGCCCCCGGCGCGCGGCCCAGCCCCAGGTCGATCCGGCCGGGGAACAGCGCATCCAGCGTGCCGAATTGTTCGGCGATCTGGAACGGCGAGTGATTGGGCAGCATGATCCCGCCCGATCCGATGCGGATCGTGGAGGTCGCATTGCCGATATGCGCGAGCACGACCGAAGTCGCTCCCCCGGCAATGCCCTTCATCGCATGGTGTTCGGCAACCCAGAACCGCTTGCAGCCCGCGTCTTGGGCCGTGCGGGCGAGCGCGGTCGCGGCGGCAAGGGCATCGCCGACCGAGCCGCCTTCGCGGACGGGGACCAGATCGAGAACGGAAAAATCGGTCATGTCGCGAGTTGCTCCAGATAGCTGCGGGCGCGAGTCGCTTCGGGGCTTTGCGGGGCGACCTGCAGCACCGATTCGAAACTCCTGCGCGCATCGTCCTCGCGCCCCGAAAGCGCGGCGATCACGCCCGCTTCGAGGCCCACGGCGGGATCCTGCGGTGCCAGCAATGCAGCCTGCGCGATCTGTTCACGCGCCTCGCCCAGCCGGTCCAGGCGGCGCGAGAGCGTGGCCGAGAGCAGCCATGCGCGGCCATTGGCGGGATCGCTCGCCCGCGCCTGCGCCAGTTCCGCAGCGGCTTCCTCGCGGCGGTCCAGCGCCACCAGTGCGCGCGCGCGGTCGACTGCGATGCTGGCGGTAAGGGGCGCATCGGCGGACGCGGCAGCGAAGCGGCTGGCACGCGCGAAGGCGATCTCGGCAATCGCGGGCTTGCCCTGCGCCATCGCGGCGTTGCCCGACATTGCGGCAAGCCGCGCCCGGTAGGCCGGGGCGCCGTCGGGCACTTCGTCGGTAGCCAGGTCGAAGGCGCGCTGGGCGCCGTCGAAATCGTCCAGCCGGACCAGGGCCAAGCCAAGGCAATGCGCCGATTGGGCCAGCTCGAGCTGGTTGGCGGCGGTTTCACGCCAGGTCTGCGCCATATCGCTGGCTGCGGAAGCGTCCTCCGTCGCCAGGGTAACGCATTCGGCCAGCTTGCCACCGGATGACGGCAAGGTGGCCGGCGGTGCAGCCACGCTCTCGCGCTGGGGCCGGTCGCTCAATTCCTCGGGGATGCCGGGAAAACTGCCCTGGGTGGGGTCGGGGCCGACCTGCATCAGCAGCAGGGCGAGAGCGGAGGCAATCATGCAGGACCTTTCGAAAGCGTAGCCACCGTGCGCAGCAGCAGGGTGATGTCCTGTTCGCGTGACAGGCGGTGGTCGCCATCCTTTACCAGCGCCACCTGTACATCGTCCGAACGCAGCCGTTCGGCAAGCTGCAGGCTGATGTCCCAGGGCACGTCCGCATCGCGCTGGCCATGGATCAGCCGCACCGGCGCATCGATGGGGATTTCGCCGCCCAGCAGCAACTGGGCCTGGCCGTCGGCGAAGAAACCGGCATGCATCGGGGTGGGTACGGGCCCGTAGGGATTGTCGTCGTACAGCGTCTCGCCCGCCCGCAATCGCGCCTTTTCATCTGCGCTGCGGCCCCAGTCGGTAAAGTCGGGGGCGGCAGCGATACCGACCATGCCGGCAAGGCGCGGCCCGAGCGCTGCGCCGACCGCCAGCATCAGCCAGCCGCCCATCGACGAGCCGATGACCAGCACGCGGCCGGTGACGTGAGCCTCGACCAGCGCCAGCACTTCCTCGCGCCAGCGCGACAAGGTGCCATCGGCGAAATCGCCATCGCTCTCGCCGCAACCCGAATAGTCGAGCAGCAGGCAGGCGCGGCCGCCCTGCTGCGCCCAGTCGAACAGCGCGGTCGCCTTGCTGCCGGCCATGTCGGACATGTAGCCGGGCAGGAACACCAGTGCGGGGCCGCTGCCGGGGGTGAAGCGATAGGCGATGCGCCGCCCGTCGGGCATGGCGTGGAACTGGATGTCGCTCATGCGCGCATGCTGTTCACGTCGCAGGGCGCGATTGCAAGGGTCAGAAAAAGTCGAATTCCGCGACATCGGGATCGTCGGCGCACATCGATTTCAGCGCGGCGAACTCGGCATCGGACAGGACCGGGGGATAGGCCGGGGCCGTGCGGGCCGCGGCGCGATAGGCCTGCGCGCGTTCGCCGGCCGAGGGATGGCTGGCGAGCCAGCCGAGCACGGCGGGGCCATCCTCGCTGTCGCTGCGTTCGTCGGCCATGCGGGCGAAGAAATCGGCCGCGCCCAGCGGCGAGATCGCGCTTTCGGCCATCCTTGCGCGGGCATATTCGTCGGCCTCGCGTTCGGCGTCGCGCGAATAACCCATGGCGGCCAGGCCGAAGACCCCGTTGGTGACGCCCGAATCGGCCCCGGCCAGCAGGATCGACACGCCGAACTGGCGCAGCAGCGCGGTCATCACGTGGCGTTCGCGGACATGGCCGACCTCGTGCCCCAGCACGCCCGCCAGCTCCTCGGGGCTCTCGGCCTGCTGGACCAGCCCGTCGAACAGCAGGACCTGGCCGCCGGGCAGGGCGACGGCATTGACCATGTCCATGTTGGCGATGCCAGCGCGCACCTTGTCTTGCGCGTTGTCGGCCGGGTCGACCTTGGCCAGCAGCTTGGCGAGCGCGGCGTCGCCTGCGGGCGTATGGCAGATCCGTCCGCCGAAATCGCCGATCAACGCGTCGCCGATCTGGCGTTCCCAGCCGGCCGGGATACGCGGGCCGAGCCAAGCGGGTGCAGTCAGGAACAGCGCCACCGCCGCCGCGCTTGCGACGGCGAAGATCGCCGCTGCCCGGCCCAGCCCGAGCCGGTCGATCCAGCGGCCGTAAGTGCTTGGCCGCGGCAGCCGGGCCGCCAGGCCGGGCGGCATGTCCGCCGCCAGGATCAGCCGGAAATCGGGCTGGCTCTTGCGGCGATAGATCATCTGCCCGGGCCGCGTATCGGCGAATTGCAGGTCGTCGACCGCGAATTCGGCGCGCGCCGTCGGGGCATGCAGCACAAGCCCGGCGTGCCCGTCCCAGTGCAACTCGCCCGCGTGGCGCAGGGCGCTGCGTCCGTCGTACCATTCGGCGGCAAGCTGGAAGCTGGTATCCATCGGCTCAGATCGCGCCCATGTCGAACGCATCGAGCAGGCCTTCGCCATGCCCGGCGGTCCGGGTCCGCGACTGGGTCAATTCGTCGAGCAGGATCTCGCCGCTCGCCTCGAGATGGGTCATGAAGAACTTCCAGTGGCGGTACGACAGGAAGACCAGCCCGATGCCGAGGGTGAAGACCACCAGCAGCGCATCGCCCAGCAGCAGCCTGACCCAGTCGAGCGTCGAGGCCTCGAAACTGAAACGCAGGTCGCGCCAGCGTGTCGCGCCGACCATTTCACGGTAGAACTTGGCATAGAATGCCACAGCGATCAGGCCGAGGCCGAGATAGAAGAACAGCACCAGGCCGATCAGCCCGACGAGGCCGCCCAGTGCCACTCCGTTCTCGCCGCCGATGCCATAGCCGGCGAGCATGCCCATGCCGGCCATGATCACCCCGCCGACGAACAGCACGAAGGGAGCGAGGTAAAACAGCAGGAAACGGGCGAACACCCCGCCCGCCTCGCCATCGCTGCGGAAGGCGAAGGGGCCGAAGCTCATCTTGCTCCAGCGTTCGTTCCACAGGCTGGTCATCGACCAGGGCAGCAGCAGTCCAAGCGGCAGCCAGCCGACCGCGGTCTTCCACATGTAGGACAGGCCGAACGCGAAGCCCTTGCTGTCGCTGCCCCCGCGGATGCCCCGCCAGCGCGTTCGCGACAGGCGATAGCGCAGGGCGCGGAACCGCGCGACTCCGCCGAGATAGAAGATCGAAAGCAGCGCCCCCACGCCGAGCGCCGATCCCAGCGCCTCGTAGCCGCGGGCGATCAGCGCCTGCGAAACGAAGCTCACTCCGAAATAGGGCACGCCGAACAGCACCAGCACGATGACGAAACCGGCAAACAGCTCCATCCCGGTGCCTGCCCATTCGAGATGCTCGTCGACGAACCTCGTGCGCGACCACAGGTAGCGCCGCTCGCGCGCGGTGGCCCAGAACCGGTAGATGCCCAGCGTGACGATCGTCAGCAGGAGGTTGGGCAGCGCGATCCGCGCGAAATCCTGCCAGTTGCCTTCGAATGTAAAAGCGCTGTCGGCATGGTGCGACCCATCGAGCAAGTTCGTGTCCCTTGAAAAACCCGCCGCCACGGGTCGAGGATCGGAACGATCCTGTCAATCATGGTGCAGGACTACTCGGTGCGCAGGAAGATCTCCTCGATGGTCAGACCGAATACATCGGCGATGCGGAAGGCGAGCGGCAGCGACGGATCGTAGCGGCCGGTCTCGATGGCATTGACGCTCTGGCGCGACACTTCGAGCCGGGTGGCGAGGTCCTGCTGGCTCCAGTCGCGTTCGGCGCGCAGCACCTTGAGGCGGTTCTTCATGCGCCGCGCACCTTCTGCCACAATTGCGCCAGACCCAGGCCGATCGCCCAGACAGGCAGCACCCACCAGGCCCAGACATGCGGCACCAGTTCGAACATCTCGAGGAAGCCCCAGAAGATGCCCAACGCGAGCACCAGGCCGAGCGCGACCAGGGCGGCCATAATCGTGCGATGGCGCAGATATTCGTCCTGTTCCTCGGCGAGGTAGCGCCCCATCGCCCAGATGATGCCGAAGGTCGGGAGTGTCGGGAGCAGCGCGATTGCGAAAACGAGCGCGTCCGACAGTTCGTAGCGATTCCATAACGTCACGGCGATGCCGAGCCCGAGAACATAGCCCAGGTTGCTGAACACGATCCGCCGGTTGTAATCGGCCATGGCGCGGCTGGTGCAGCCGTCGGGCCGGCGCCGTGCCAGTGGCAAGAGCAGGCAGGTCGCCGCTGCCAGCAGAATGAATCCGACCGGCGATTCGATCGCCCCGGTCAGTTTCAGCGCCGCTATGATGACGACACTGAGGAAATAGAGCGCGACCCAGCGTCCCGGCGACGTGAGCAGCCAGGGCCTGCCGGTACCGCTCATGCGCGCATCTTCGTGCTGCACCCGCACGAGCCGCGGCGCGCGATATGGATGGCTGCCAGCGCGGGCAAGAGGATCACGCTGAACCGCGCGAATTGCTCAGGGATAACGTCGAAGATCGCCAGCACGGCAATCGCGATGATCGCACTGGCGAACAAGAGGGGGGTCTTGAGTGACATGGCAACGGTCCTTTCCGTGATGTAAAGCGTGCTTGTCACGCACGCCGCCTATTGTCAAGCTTGCTGGACATTATATACTTGACAAAGCAGGGTAGAGATGGAGCAAGATTGCCGACAGGCCGATACCTATCTGACAATCAGTCCTGACCTTCAGGCCAGACTGGAAAGAGCTGTTGAAGTGGATCTTCTGGGTCTGATCGGAGATACTGGGCTTGGGCAGTCTGCCTACTCGCCGGAAGCCATCGCTGGTCGAGTGGTGGAAACTGTCCTTCGGATCGCCACTGGGAGATCGCCCAGTTAGCGTATCTGAGTGCGGCGGTAACGGTGAAGGTATATTGGATAAGTTGCTCCACACCCTCGGCGGTTTCGGGGTACTCGACATCAAATTGCAGTTTTTTCGCCTCCCTCGCCCCAGGTTTTCGGAGCATCGCGCGCTTGTCGATGCGCTTGATTGTTTGTGCGTCCAGAACCCAAGCGTCATGGACGATGCGGTTGCGCCTTTTGGCTAACTCACCACGCGTTCTCTGTAGAAGCCCATCCACCCATGAGTGCCAGTCTGCGGGTATATTTATAGTGTGTAGCAGCCTGCTCAGCATGTTGCAGCGCGCTTCTGTATTCTCGTTTCGTATGCAGGCGACTTGCTCTGTGGGGCAATCAAGTATTGGTTCGAAGATTTGGTCAAGGACACGGTCGAGCCATGACCACGACGCACACAGGTCCCCCACCGCTCTGGAGTATTCTGTTACGCCCTCGAAGCGCTTGAGCGTTTCCTGTAGGATGGGTCTCAGCTTCGCCAGTTCCTCAGGCGACAGCGCACCTAAGGCCATAGCGAGTTGAGTTTCGATAGGATCGTCAGACATGACAGGCACCGATTGCAAAGAGGACGACGTTCTAAAGCGTATGCTTAGCACGCCACCGAAGAAGAACGAGCCGACCACTCCGCTGGGGAAGCGTCGGCGGGAAGGGAGGGACCGGGATGCGAAGGATTAGGTTGGCTCTTGTAATGCGCCTTGCCCGCCTCCTACGCGTCCCGGTCCAAGTTGAGGCTCGCTATTTCTGAAGAAGGCCGTTCAGCTTCGCCCTCAGTGTAGCGGGGTATTGAATACGTCCGCGCGATACCCCGAAGCCGTTCTGGATATTTACTACAACCATCGTGTCGTAAGCCGCGCTGAACTGTGACTGGTAGTAAAGTCGGTCACAGAGCTGCTCGGTTGTTTCGCTGGATTCGGTAAGTGCGAACGACGTGGTTTCTTCCCACGCTCCAGTCTTTCTTACCTGCTCCATGAACGTAGAATACCGCTCAGAGTAGGATGGGTGCTTCAGGTCTGAATCGAAGCGGAATGTAATCGTGAATTTGGCCATGGTTTTACCCTTAAGTTGGCGTGTGAAGGGTTGACCATGGCACCCCAAAAATGCATTAGGGCGCAGAGATCACGGACCACCCTCCACGGTGGTTGATGATAGGCCCGGTTTGGCGTTGGAGCGCCTTGCCGGGCCGATTCGTTCTATAGGATCGAAACGGGAACAAAGGCGAGTCCGCGCAAGGGTTTATCCCCTGCGCGTCCAACGCTTACGGCGCTCGCCAATGTGGCGAGGCAATTCTAGTTTAGGCGGCTGCGAGGCCGTTAGTCCGCCGATACGTAAGGCGCTTACCGCTGATACCCTTGAGGGCAATGTCAGCGCGCTCCGCATCATTGATGCCAAGGCCGACACGGTTGGAATAGCGGAAGTCGAACTCGGCAAGGTAGCGCGCAAGGTGCTGCTGGCCGCAATGCTGGTAGATCCCGCGCATACCGCGCTTGAAGATGCCGAAGAAGCCTTCGATGGTGTTGGTATGGGCCGTGCGATCCGCTGCACTGACATATTCGTCCTGCGTATGGTTCACCCATACGTGCTTGGCGAAGTCCTGACCGGGGCGGCGATATGCCTTGTTGTCGTCCGTAAGAAGGCGGCTCTGGCGATCAACGCGGGTAAAGAGATAGCCGCCGATGTCGTCGGCAGTGAATGACCCGTTGAACACGATAGAAGAAGCGCGGCCTGTCTTGCGGTCGATCAGCGAGACGATGCGGTTCATGTTGCGCAGGGGCATACGACTCTTCGGAGCGGTCTTGTCCTTGCCGTAATAGGTTTCGTCAGCCTCGATGTCGTGGCCGTCACCGCCCATGGGGCCGTTATCGCTAGGCACCATTGCCTCGCGGATGCGGTGGGCCATGAACCAAGCGGTCTTGTAGGTAACACCGAGCATACGGTGCAGTTGGTGGGCGCTAATGCCCTTCTTGCTGGACACGATCAGATGCGTGGCGAGCAGCCACTTGTGAAGCGGAACCTTGGAGGACTCGAACAACGTCCCGACCGTGACAGTGTATTGCTTACGGCAGCGATTGCACTGGACCACGCCCTTGCGAAGCACGCCATCGGGGTGCGCCTTGGTCTTACGCCCACGCTGCGGGGGAAGCCGCTTTGCATCAGCGCTTTCGCAATGAGGGCAGACCGGGCCATTCGGCCAGTGGAGCGCTTCAAGGTGCTCGCGGGCTGCGTCTTCGTTCTGAAAGCGAGGTGCGTAGATGTTTTCCATGTCCACACCCTACGTTTCAGCGCTGCTTTGTCAAGTATATAATGTCCAGCTTGCTTTCCAGTCCGTCGCGCGCGCTTGTCGCTTCGCAAAATGGCTTGTCACCACACCGTCATCGGGCGCAGGCAGGGGGCCGGAAGAGGAGAATTCGAATGTTCGCGACCGAACCGCCTGCCGCTGCCCCGCTATCCGCACTTGACCGCCGCACGCTGCTCAAGGGCGGCATTCTCGGGCTGGGGGTGGCCGGCGCCCCTCTCGCCGCGCAGTCGGGGGGCAAGGGGTTCAGCCACGGCGTCGCCAGCGGCGAACCGGCGGCCGAGCGAGTCCTGCTGTGGACCCGTTTCGTGGGCGCGCAGGACACCGCGCTGGAATTCGAGGTCAGCGAAACGCTCGACTTTTCGCGCGTCGCGGCCGGAGGCTCTGTGACTGCGCGCGCGGAGAACGACTGGTGCTGCAAGGCGTGGGCGGAGGGGCTCGAGCCGGGCCGCTGGTACTATTACCGCTTCACTGCACCCGACGGTTCGCACTCGGACGTCGGCCGCACGAAGACGCTGCCGGTCGGCAAGACCGACAAGTTCCGCATGGCGGTCTTCTCCTGTTCGAACCTCGGGTTCGGCTGGTTCAATGCCTATGCGCATGCCGCCGCCGATGGCGATTTCGACTGCGCGCTGCACCTTGGCGACTATTTCTATGAATACGGTCCCGGCACCTATCCCTCGAACGAAGAGGCGCAATCGGGCCGCGTGCTGTTTCCCGCGCGCGAAATCGTCAGCCTGGCGGATTACCGCATGCGCTATGCGACCTATCGCCGCGATCCGGACCTGCGCCGGCTGCACCAGCTGTTCCCGATGATCGCCGGCTGGGACGACCACGAAAGCACCAATGATTCGTGGGAAGGCGGCGCGCAGAACCACCAGAGCGAGACCGAGGGCGAATGGTCGGTGCGCAAGGCCGCCGCCGTGAAGGCCTACCGCGAATGGATGCCCGTGTCGGACGAGCCCTGGGCCGCCTATGAAGTGGGCGACCTCGCGACGCTCTACCGGCTCGAAACGCGGCTGACCGCCCGCGCCGAACAGTTTTCCTACGGCCAGATCCTGTCGGGCAAGACCAGTCCCGAAGCCGCGATGGCTGCGCTCGTCGCCTTCCGCGAGGGCGACTACCGCGATGGCAACCGCGAATTGCTCGGAATGAAGCAGCAGGCCTGGCTGGCCGATGGCCTCAAGCGCTCGGCTTCTGCAGGCAAGCCGTGGCAGGTGCTGGTGCAGCAGGTGCTGATGGGCAATCTGGTCACGGCACCGCGTTTGACCGAAGGGCTGCCGGCAGACCTGCCCGCCTATATCCGCCAGCGCATCCTGGCCGGGGCGATGGCCGGCCGCGCCGAATTGCCGCTCAACATGGATGCCTGGGACGGATACCCCGCCGCGCGCGAACGGGTCTTCAAGGCCGCCCTCGACGCCAATGCGAATCTCATCAGCCTGGCGGGCGACACGCATAATGCCTGGGCTTTCGATCTCGATCATGCGGGCGAGAAGGTCGGCGTCGAATTCGGCGTGCAGGGGGTGACCTCCCCGGGACTCGAAAGCTACGCCTCCTACCTCCCGGTCGATGTCCTCGAACGCGAGACGGTTGCGCACAATCGCCAGCTCAAGTGGATGGACGGATCGCGCCGCGGATACATGGCGGTGGAGCTCACCCCGGCCAGCGCATCGAGCGAGTTCCGCTTCGTTTCCAGCGTGCGCGAGAAGGGCGCCGGGGTGAACGATACCCGCCGCGTTTCGACGCAGGCGGGAAGCCGCGCGCTCGATATGGGTTGAGAAACCCGCGGCCCGCACCTAATGTGCAGGCCATGCCCGACGCGCGCATCACCACGACCACTACCACCACCCCGGGTGACCGGGGGCGGTCGGTCGCGGCTTGATCCGCGCCGCCGCTGCCCGGTTTCGGGTGGCATGGCGTTTCCTCCCGAAACAGGATTTTGCGCAAACGCCGCTTCAAGCGCGCGCGCCCTTGTGCCATGGGCGCCGCAACCAGACGGACGACGAATGACATGACGGAACTGCTCAAGATCAGCCTGCCCGATGGATCGGTGCGCGAAATGGAACAGGGCTCGACGCCGGCCGACGTCGCCGCAGCGATCGGACCGGGCCTCGCCAAGGCGGCGATCGCGGCGCGCGTCGATGGCGAATTGCGCGACATCAACCGCCCCTTCGAGGGCGATGCCGAGCTGGCGCTGGTAACCGCGCGCGACGAAGAGGATGCGCTCGAACTGGCGCGGCACGATTTCGCGCATGTGCTCGCCGAAGCGGTGCAGGCGCTGTGGCCGGGCACGCAGATCACCTTCGGCCCCGCGACCGACGACGGCTTCTATTACGATGTGAAAGCGCCGGAGAGCCGCGACCCGTTCAGCATGGACGATCTGCCCGCGATCGAGGAAGAGATGCGGCGGATCATCAAGGCCGACAAGCCGTTGCGGCGCGAGGTCTGGAGCCGCCAGCAGCTGATCGAGAAGTGGGAAGCCGAAGGCGAGACCTTCAAGGCCGAATGGGCGCGCGAACTGCCCGAGGACGAGGAACTGACGGTCTACTGGTCGGGCGAGGACTGGCTCGACATGTGCCGCGGGCCGCACCTGCCGAGCACGGGCAAGCTCGATCCGCAGGCGTTCAAGCTGATGCGGGTGGCCGGTGCCTATTGGCGCGGCGATCAGAAGAATGCGCAGCTCACGCGGATCTACGGCACCGGCTGGCTCAACAAGAAGCAGCTCAACGCGCATCTTACGCGGCTGGAAGAAGCGGCCAAGCGCGACCACCGCAAGCTGGGCCGCGAGATGGACCTGTTCCACCTGCAGGAAGAGGCGCATGGCAGTGTCTTCTGGCACCCCAAGGGCTACCGTATCTGGCGCGAGCTCGAAGCCTATATGCGCCGCAAGATGGATGGCGCCGGCTATCGCGAGATCAAGACGCCGCAGCTGATGGACGTGCGCCAGTGGGAGCAATCGGGTCACTGGGGCAAATATGCCGAGAACATGTTCGCGGTACCCGACATGGTGCCCGAGGTCGACGACAGCGGTGCGGGTGCGCATCCCAGCGTCGCCAAGGACGCAGACTGGATGGCGATCAAGCCGATGAACTGCCCCGCGCATGTGCTGGTCTTCAAGCAGGGCATCACCTCCTATCGCGACCTGCCGATCCGGCTGGGCGAGATGGGCTGCTGCCACCGCAACGAACCGCATGGGGCGCTTCATGGCCTCATGCGCGTGCGCCAGTTCACGCAGGACGATGCGCATATCTTCTGCACCGAGGAACAGGTCGTCGAGGAAGTGCGCGCCTTCTGCAGCCTCGCCGCCGAGGTCTACAAGGACTTCGGCTTCAGCTTCGCGATCAAGCTGGCGCTGCGGCCCGAGAAGCGTCTGGGTTCGGATGCGGACTGGGACAAGGCCGAGCAGGAACTGCGCGATGCGGTCGAGGAAGCCGGCATGATGAGCGAGGAGTTCGGCTGGGAAGAACTGGAAGGCGAAGGCGCCTTCTATGCGCCCAAGCTCGAATGGCACCTCACCGATGCGATCGGGCGGACCTGGCAGGTCGGCACGATCCAGGGTGACCGCGTGCTGCCCGATCGTCTCGATGCGGCCTATATCGGCGAGGATGGCGACAAGCATCGCCCGGTCATGCTGCACCGTGCGATCTTTGGTAGCTACGAACGCTTTATCGGTATCCTGATCGAACATTTCGCCGGGCGCCTGCCCGTCTGGCTCGCCCCGGTGCAGGCGGTGGTCGCGACGATCGTGTCCGACGCCGACGACTATGCGAAGGAGGCGGTCGCCAAGCTCGAGGCCGCGGGCATCCGCGTCGAGAGCGACCTGCGCAACGAGAAGATCAACTACAAGGTGCGCGAACACAGCCTCGCCAAGGTCCCGCACCTGCTGGTTGTGGGCAATCGCGAAGCCGAGGAAGGCACGGTCGCCGTTCGCACGCTGGGCGAGAAGGACCAGCGCGTGATGAGCCTCGACGAAGCGATCGCGATGCTGCGCAGCGAAGCCACCCCGCCCGACCTGCGCTAGGGCCTGCCTAAGTGATCGACCTGCTGGCCGCTTATGCGCCGTGGCAAATCGCGGCTGCCCTCGTGGCCGGCTTCGGTTCGGCATTCGTGCGCGGGCTTACGGGTTTCGGCATGGCTATCCTGCTCGTGCCGATCCTGGCGCTGGCATTGCCGCCGGTCGAATCGGTGCTGCTGGCGAACTTCCTGTCGTTCTTCATCGGAATGAGTGAAATTCGCCGGCTCGTGCGCGGGGCGGAACCGACTGCGTGGCGCATTTCGGCCTTGGTCGTGCTGTTGACCCCGCTGGGGCTGTTCGGCCTCGCGGCGACCAGCGAGGACCTTGCCCGGTTCCTCATCGCGATGATCGCGCTATCCGCTTTTGCGGCGGTCTTGCTGCCGCGTCGTTCCGCTGCCGAGCCCGGTCATGCGGCAACCGGCGCGGTCGGCATCCTCAGCGGACTGATGACCGGCTATGCCGGCATGCCCGGCCCGCCGGTGGTTCCCTATTACGTTGGGCGCGACATTCCCCGCGAAACGGCAAAGGCGTCGATGATGCTGATCTTCACGATCGCGTCGCTCGCGGGGCTGGTATCCGGTGCGGCGTTGGAGATCCTCGCATGGCGACTGCCCGTGCTCGCGGTAATGCTGTTTCCGGCAGTGCTGCTTGGCAACTGGCTCGGCAATCACGCGTCGGGCCGCGTTGGCGACGGCCTGTGGCGCGCGGTCGTCGGCGTGATTTTGGGCGGGGCTGCGCTCGCGGCGCTGCTGCGGCTGCTCTAGCCGATCAGAACGGCAGCACCGGTCCGGCGAGGACCAGCGCTAGGCCGCAGCCACCGACGATCAGCGCGCGCGCGAGATCGACCACCGACGGGGCGGGGGTCTGCATGCGGGAGAGAGCGGTGGGCTTGACCATGACCGCCATTCTCGGTTGCAATAGCTAATGAAAGGTTAAGGCCGCCATCCCGCCGCGGGCATCTGCTGGCTCGCGCAATGGAACCCGCCTCCGCCGGCAAGCACGGCATCGCCCGGCAGGCCGATCGTTGCGCGGTCGGGGAACAGTTCGGCTACGGCTGCGACGCCTTCGGCATCATGCGGGTTGTCGAAGGTCGGCACGACCACGAGATGGCTGGTGATCGCGAAATTGGCATAGCTCGCCGGTTCGATGCGGTCGCCGCTGGTCACGCGCCCCGGCGAGGGAATCTCTGCGACGGTCACGCCGGCGGCCTCGGCGCGCCCCTTGGCATCGGCATAGATCGCCGCATTGGGATCGTCGGACCCGGTTGCGCGCGGCAGGCACAGCGTGTTGGGTGCCACGAAGCGCGCGAGATTGTCGACATGACCGTCGGTGTGGTCGTTGATCAGCCCTTCGCCGAGCCAAAGCACGCGCGTGAAACCGAGATCGCGCCGCAACCGGGCCTCGATTTCTTCGCGCGACAAGTGCGGATTGCGGTTGGGGTTGAGCAGGCACTGTTCGGTCGTGACCACCAGCCCCGTGCCGTCGCCGTCGATCGCCCCGCCTTCGAGGATCCAGTCCGCCACTTCGAGCGGTAGCCCCGCATCCTCGGCCAGTTCGGCGCCGATCGTCTGGTCGCCGTCCATCAGATATTTGCCGCCCCAGCCGTTGAAACCGAACCGCCGCGCGGCGCGGTTGTCTGCGCCGTCGCACAGCACCAGTGGGCCGGTGTCGCGTAGCCAGACATCGCCGTAGCTGCGCCGTTCGAGCGTCACGGCGCCGGTTACCAGCTGGCGCGCGCGTGCCTCGTTAGCGGCATCGCGGACCAGCAAGCGAACTTCCTGTCCGCTCTCGGCCACGGCATTGGCGAAGGCCGCGATCTGCTCCTGCGCGCGCGGGAGCACTGCGGGCCATTCATCCGCGTCATGCGGAAACCCGATCCACAGCCAGTCCTGCGGGGCCCATTCGGGCGGCATGCGCGGCGTCATGGATCGGTTCTCCCGCTCAGCAGGCTCAGGCGGCGCAGCCAGCGCCCTCGGCGGCGCAATCCTCGTCACGCGTACCCTTGAACTCGTCGCCCTCGTTCCAGTTGGGCCAGCTCGTCGAATCGGCCAGCATGCGCCCGATGCGGTAGAACAGCGCGAGATCGCTCATCACGCCCGACCAGTCCCAGTTCGGATCGTATTCGTCCTTGGGCCCGTGATAGCGGTTCTCGCGGTAATCGGCGGCTACGGCGGCGCCCGCCTCGGTTCCGCCGTCGATCAGGTCCTCGCCGCCATCGAGATAGAGCATCGGAACGCCGCGCTTGGCGAAGGCGAAATGATCCGAACGGTAGTAATAGCCCGCTTCGGGATTGGGGTTGGGCGTGGTGACGCGGTTGTCGTTCATCAGCGCCTTGTCGAGGAAAAGGTCGAGCTGCGACTTGCCCGGTCCGACCACGGTCACGTCCTTCGCCGCGCCCGCCATAAGGAAGGCGTCCATGTTGACGCCGCCGACCGTCTGGTTGAGCGGGAATACCGGATTGGCAGCGTAATAGTCCGCGCCGAGCAGGCCCGATTCCTCGGCGGTCACCGCAAGGAAGACGAGGCTGCGCTTGGCCGGACCGGCCTTGGCATGCGCTTCGGCCAATGCGACCAGCGCGGCGGTGCCGGTGGCGTTGTCGACCGCGCCATTGCAGATGTCGTCGCCATCGGGTGCCGGCGTGCACCGGCCGAGATGGTCCCAGTGCGCGGTGTGCATAACATATTCGTCAGGCCGTTCGCTGCCCGGCAACATGCCGATGACGTTCTTCGAGGCAAAGGTACGGATGTCGTTGCGGAAGCTGGTCGAGGCGGTCAGTCCGAGCGCGACCGGGGCGAAGCCCTCTTCGCGCGCAGCGGCGGCCAGTTCGCCGAAATCCTCGCCCGCCGCGGCAAACAGGCGTTCAGCCACGCTCTTCTGCACCCAGCCATTGAGCTGCGTCATCGGCGGCGGGTTGTCCCCGCGCGAGGCATAGGCCTGCGGGCCGGACCAGCTGCTTTCGACCACGTTCCAGCCATAGCTGGCGGGTTCGGTGTCGTGGATGATGAGCGCCCCGGCTGCGCCCTGGCGCCCGGCTTCCTCGTATTTGTAGGTCCAGCGGCCGTAATAGGTCATGGCCTTGCCGTTGAACGGGCCTTCCAGCGTCTCGGCGCCGAAATCGGGATCGTTGACGAGGATGACCGCGGTCTTGCCTGCCATGTCCAGCCCGGCATAGTCGTTCCATCCCTTTTCGGGTGCGTTGATGCCATAGCCGACGAAGACCAGTTCGCTATCCTCGAGCGCGGTCTCGACATCCTCGCGATAGCTCACGCCGACCCAGTCGGAGGCGTATTCGAGTTCGATCGGGCCGCTATCGGCGCCCGCGATCGTCAGCGGGGCGTAATCCTTGCCGGTGATTTCGACCAGCGGCACTTCCTGCACCCAGCTGCCGTTATTACCCGGTTCGAGGCCTGCTTTCTCGAATTCCTCGATCAGATAGGCAACGGTCTTTTCTTCGCCCTGGGTGCCTGGCGCGCGGCCTTCGAATTCGTCCGACGACAGGCGCTCGGTGACGCGCTTCATCGTTGCTTCGGAAAGCGTGCCGTCGGCGACTTCGGGCAAGTCGAGCATGGCATCGGCGCCTGCGCCGGTTTCCAGCGCGCCATCGCAGGCGGTCAGCAGCAGCGCCGAACAGGCAGCAAGAACGAAGCGTTTCATCGAAGGGCGTCCTCTCAATTCGAACATGCGCGCGTCTTGTCAGCATGGCGCGGCAAGGGCAAGCTTGCGCATCCGCGCCGCCTTGCGGCAGAGGGACAGGTGATGGCTGCCGACTGGACTTCTGCGCTCAACCGCGCCCGCGATCACGCGCCTTTCCTTGCCCGCGCATTGGAACGCCGCCCCGAGCTGGCGGAACTCATGGCAAGCGGCGATGGCGAGGCTGCGCTGCGCGCCGCCAAGCAGGTCCGCGCAACCGATGTCGCGAGCGCGTTGCGGCAGGAACGGCTCGGCCTCGCGCTGGTGCTGGCCGTGGGCGACCTTGCCGGGGCATTCGATCTCTACAAGGTGATGCGCGAGCTTTCGACTTTCGCCGATCGCGCACTCCATGCAGCGATCGAGGCGGCGATCCGCAAGCGCGTTCCGGATGCGGAGCCAGCGGGGATGATCGGCCTTGCGCTGGGCAAGCACGGGGCAGGCGAGCTCAACTACTCATCCGACATCGACCCCATCCTGCTCTACGATCCCGCGACGCTGCCACGCCGCGAGCGCGACGAGCCGGGTGAAGCGGCGCAGCGCTATGCTCGCGAAACCGTGCGCTTGCTGTCCGAAGTCACCAGCGAGGGGTATGTTTTTCGCGTCGATCTGCGGCTGCGACCCGCTTCCGAAGTGAGCCCGCTGGCGCTGCCGCTCGATGCGGCGATCACGCATTACGAAAGCTCGGCGCTGGCCTGGGAGCGCGCGGCGTTCATCCGGGCGCGTTCCTGCGCGGGCGATATCGCCGCGGGCGAGGCGTTTCTCGACCATATCCGGCCATTCGTATGGCGACGCAACTTGGATTTCGGCGCGATCGACGAAGTGCGCCGGCTGACCCACCGGATCCGCGAGGAGCAGCGCGGGCCTGCCGAACCGGGTCCGGGCTACCATCTCAAGCTGGGCCGCGGGGGCATTCGCGAAGTCGAATTCTTCGCGCAGACCCACCAGCTCATCCATGGCGGGCGCGATCCCTCGCTGCGCGGCCGCGGGACACGCGAAGCGCTCGATGCGCTGGCGGCGACCGGCCGTATCGGAGAGAGTGACGCGCGCCGGCTGGGTGACAGCTATGACGGGCTGCGCACGATCGAACACCGGCTGCAGATGGTCGGGGACCAGCAGACCCACAGCCTCCCAAGCGGCCAGGCGCTGGACGAGGTCGCGCGGCTGCACGGTCTCGATACCGGCGCGCAGCTGGTCGAGGCGGTGGAAACGCTTGCCCGCCCGGTTGCGGAGCGCTTCGATGCGCTGCTGGACGAGGACCGTATATCGGTTCCCAGAAGCGCGCCGCATGTGCTGGGCGAGGACAGCCATGCCCCCGATATCGCTCCGGAACTCGTGGAGCGCGTGGCCGGGTGGACCAGCGGCAAATATCAGGCGCTGCGCAGTTCGGCCGCGCTGAGCGCGTTCGACGCGATCCGGCCCGACCTGCTGGCATCGATTGCGGCCTCGCCCGACCCGGATGCCGCAGTGCTCCGCTGGGAAAGCCTGATCGCGCGTCTCCCCAGCGCGGTAAACCTGTTCCGCCTGCTCGAAGCGCGGCCGGGTCTGTTCGCCCTGCTGGCGGATTGCCTGACGCTCGCTCCGCCGCTGGCCGACGAACTCGCGCGGCGCCCCGACCTGCTCGATGCGCTGATCGATCGCACCGCGCTGGATCTTCCCGGCGGGGTCGATGAACTTGCGGCCAAGATGGGCCGCCGCGAACGCGGTGACGACTACGAAATGCAGCTCGACCGCTTGCGCGTGGTGACCGGGGAAGAGCGGTTCGCGCTGGCAGTGCAACTGGTCGAAGCGGCGCACGACCCGCTGGCGATCGCCGCCGGACTGGCGCGAACCGCCGAAGCCGCTTTGCAGGTCGCCGTGACTGCCGCCGAAGAGGAATTCGCCGCCAAGCACGGACGGATCGCGGGCAGCGAACTGGTCGTGCTCGGTCTGGGCCGGCTGGGCGGCGGCGTGCTTACGCATGCATCCGATCTCGACATCGTCTATCTGTTCACCGGCACGCATGACGGCGAATCCGATGGCGAGCGCCCGCTTGGCGCGACACTCTATTTCAATCGCCTGGCGCAGCGTGTCACGGCTGCGCTCAGCGTGCCGACCGCGCAAGGGGCGCTGTACGAAGTCGATACGCGGCTGCGCCCGCAGGGCAACCAGGGGCCGTTGGCAGTGAGCGTGGAGAGCTTCGCGCGCTACCAGCGCGAGGACGCCTGGACGTGGGAGCACATGGCGTTGACGCGTGCACGCGTGCTGGTCGGCAGCACCGGCGCCCGCGACGAGGTCGACGCGGTGGTCCGCGACATCCTGTGCAAACGGCGCGATGCCGACCGGCTGCGCGGCGATGTCCTGAAGATGCGCGCCGAGATGGCGGGGCACAAGCCTGCCAAGGGTCCGCTGGATGCGAAGCTGCTGCGCGGCGGGCTGGTCGATCTCGAATTCCTCGTCCACTTTCTCCAGCTGCGCGATCACGAAGGTCTGGTGCCGGGTCTTGCGCAGGCCATCGCCGAGCTGGCCGAAGCCGGCCTGCTGCCCGCCGGGATTGTCGATGCGCATGGATTGATGACGCGGTTGCTGGTCGGTACACGGCTGCTGGCGCCCGACCTCGATCGGCCCGATCCCGCCGCGGCGGCCCTGCTCGCGCGGCAAAGCGGCTGCGATAATTATGCCGATCTGCTGCGCAGCCTGCGAGGCGCGCGCGAGAGCGTCGCGGCGGCCTGGCTGGACGTGTTCGGCGAAACTTTGGAGATGGATGGATGACCGATACTTTTACCGAAGGCGATGCCTTTCCCGACTTCAGCATGGAAACCCCCGACGGCGGCACGGTAACCAAGGCGGACCTCGCGGGCAGCAAGGCGGTGATCTTCTTCTACCCGAAGGACAACACGCCCGGTTGCACCACCGAGGCGAAGGAATTTTCCGCGCTCAATCAGGAATTCGAGAAGGCGGGAACGCGCCTGCTCGGTGTCAGCAAGGATTCGCCGAAGAAGCACCAGAATTTCATCGCCAAGCACGATCTGACCGTCGCGCTCGCGACCGACAAGGAAGAAGGCGGTCTGTCCGATACTCTGGGGGTGTGGGGCGAGAAGACCAATTACGGCCGCACCTATATGGGCATGATTCGCTCGACCTACCTGCTCGGCGAAGACGGGCGCATCCTGCGCA
>Ga0208453_100078_pt1 | contig 19918 bp, 19 predicted proteins | sample Virmet3737_250_FD_185738 | JGI IMG/M metagenome (GOLD analysis project Ga0208453, IMG submission 185738) | Marine viral communities from the Southern Atlantic ocean transect to study dissolved organic matter and carbon cycling - metaG 3737_250... | ecosystem: Environmental > Aquatic > Marine >...
TGGACATAGGCATCGAAGCTCAGGTCCTGCTGGGCGGTGGCGGGAACGGCGGGCAATGCGAGCGCAAATGCCCCGGCGGCGGCGAGAAGGGGTTTGAATTTCATCCGGCGATTGTCGCAGAGCGAAGCTTAACGGCAAGTGTCATTTGGCGTTTACGGGGCACGGCCCGTCCTCCTTGCAGGTAAATGCGTGACAAGCTCGGCCGAAGTGACTAGCTAGCCCGCGCTCGCGGAGAGGTGGCAGAGCGGTTGAATGCACCGGTCTTGAAAACCGGCAAGGGTGCAAGCCCTTCGTGGGTTCGAATCCCACCCTCTCCGCCAATCATTCCCAAGTGCCGCAGTTTCGCTGAAATCCCAGCATTTCAGAGGTTTTTAACGCTTCTTCTGCTACATTTTCTGCTACACAATGTGCCGTCGCAGGGAGTGGCTTTCGTATGAAGGCGGTCAAAGGTTATCCTGACATCACACCCTCATCCAGCACGAACAGCCACCAGCGGGTTGACCGTAAGGCGTTTGAGCGGTTCGAGTTCGCCCTCCCACCTCTCGACGAGCAGCGGCGGATCGCCGAGGTGCTGCGGTCGATGGATGAAGCGATTGCGGTGGCGCGAGAGGTCGTTGATCAGGCGTCGTCAACTCTGGAAGCTGCGACAACTGCGCTGGCGGGGCTGGCAGCCCCAACTTCCGATTGGCAACACGGCAGATGTGACAGCTTCTTTGTATTGCAGCGCGGCTTTGACATCACGGAAAGCAAAGCTTCACCCGGTCCATACCGTGTCATCTCATCTTCGGGGCCCACCTACTGGCACGCGACGAGTGCGGTCGAGGGACCGGCTGTTATCACCGGGCGAAAGGGACGATTAGGCACGGTATTCTATTCTGACGAAGCGTGCTGGCCGCATGACACGACGCTTTGGGTGAAGGACTTCAAGGGCAATCACCCCCGGTTCGTGTATTGGAAGTTGAGGGAAATGGACCTCAAAGCATACGATGCGGCGACCTCTGTTCCGACCCTTAATCGGAACAACGTCCACGCACTTGAAATAGCTGTTCCCCCGCTCGCCCAGCAGATTGTCATCTCGGACGCTCTCGATGCGATCTCGTCATCAATCGAACACGAGGAAGAACATTTAGCTGCGCTACAGAGCCTCAAATCCAGCGTCAGTCAGGACCTCCTATCGGGACGCGTGCGGGTGCCCACGTGAGCGAATACCGCCTCGCCGAGAAGCCCGCGCTCGATGCGTTGACCGCGATGGGTTGGCAGATGCTCTCCCCGGCGCAGGCGATGGCCATGCGCGAGGAGGAGAACCGGGTCATCCTCAAGCCGGTGCTGATCGAGGCGTTGCGCAGGCTCAACGGCATGGGCGCGGAGGATGCCGAAGCGATCTACAACGATCTCGCCACCCTGTCCGACAATGAGGAATGGCAGAAGAAACTGCGCGGCAGCTATTCGCGCCGCCTCTCCGGCGAGAACCGCGACAGCACGGTGGCGCTGATCGACTTCAAGAACCCCGCTCGCAACAACTTCCACGTCACCAACCAGTTCCGCGTTGCCGCCCAGCGCCCGCGTATTCCGGACGTGGTGCTGTTCGTGAACGGCATCCCGCTGGTGGTGATCGAGGCCAAATCCCCGCTGAAGGGCACCGCCACTGGCGACGAGGCGCACGAGCAAATCCGCCAGTATGAGCGGGACATCCCCCGGCTGTTCCACCCCAACGCCTTCAACATCCTGACCGACGGGATGAAAACCGAATACGGGGCCACTGGCGCACCGTCGCAGTTTTACGGTCCATGGCAAGACGCATGGCCGCGCGCCCGCGAGGACTTCGCCGATGCGCTGGCGAAAGACCTGTGGTGCCTATGCGAGCCGTCCCGCCTGCTCGATCTGCTGGCGCACTTCATCGTGTTCGAGACTGATCCGGAGACGGGCCGCAAGATCAAGAAGGTCTGCCGCTATCAGCAGTTTCGCGCCGTAAACAAGGCGGTGCAACGGGTTGCGACGGGAGAGCACCGCAAGGGCCTCGTCTGGCACACGCAGGGCAGCGGCAAGAGCCTCACCATGGTGTTCCTTGCCCTGAAGCTGAAAACGCACCTGACGCTCGATGCGCCGACCCTTGCGAACCCCAACATCCTCGTGCTCACGGACCGCAAAGACCTCGACAATCAGATTTCCAAGACGTTCGACGCTTGCGGCCTACCCAACCCGTCGCAATGCGGCTCGGTGGCGGCGCTGCGCGAGGCGGTAAATAAGGGCGGCAACGGGCAAATCCTGCTCTCGACCATCTTCAAGTTCGCCGGATCGAAAGAGGCGATCCCGAACTCGGCCAACTGGATCGTGCTGGTGGACGAGTGCCACCGCACGCAGGAGAAGGACTTGGGCGCGTTCCTGCAAGCGACATTGCCCGATGCCCATTTCTACGGCTTCACGGGCACACCGATCAAATCTGACGACAAGAACACTTTCCAGCGGTTCTCGGTCGCTGACGAGCGATACCTCGACAAATATGGCATCGACGACGCCGTGCGCGATGGTGCCACGGTGCCGATCCTCTACGAGGGCAGGAAAACCGATTGGGCAATCAACGAGGCGGAAATCGACATTCTGTTCGACCGCTGGTTTGTCGATCTGCCCGATGACAAGCGCGAGGAACTGAAAGCCAAGGGGCTGACACTCGCCACCATTGCCAAGCACCCGGAACGTGTCCGCCTGATCGCGCTCGATATTTGGGAGCACTTCAAGGCGGTCTGCCAGCCCGATGGCTACAAAGCGCAGATCGTGGCCGTGGATCGCGAGGCGGTGGTGCTCTACCGCGCCGCGCTCTCCACGGTCATCGCCGCCGATCTGGTGCGCGCCGGGATGGAGGCCGGGGAGACAGAGGAGCGGGCCAATGCCATGATCGCCTGCGTCTATTCCAAGAGCCAAGAGGACAACAAGCCGAGCGAGAACCCGGACGTAGCCAAGCTGCGCGGCGCGCTAGAGCAGCATTACCTCGACGACGATGCCGAGAAGGAAGTGAAGAAACGTTTCAAGATGCGCGGGGCCGATCCGCAATTCCTGATCGTGTGCGACAAGCTACTGACCGGGTTCGACGCCCCGGTCGAGCATGTCATGTATCTCGACAAGCCGCTGAAGGAGCACAACCTGCTCCAAGCCATTGCCCGGACCAATCGCACCCATGCGTTCACGGGTGAGGATGGCGGAACCATCGAAAAGCCGAATGGCCGGATCGTCGATTACATCGGCGTGACGAACAATCTCGATGAGGCGCTGAAGTCCTACCGTTCGGAAGATGTCGAGAACGCGATGCGAGACATCGCCATACTGCGCAATGACCTGAAGGAAGCGCACGCCCGCTATCGCTCGCAGAAGCGGGCTATGAAGCTCGAAGGTCTCGATGAGAAGGCCGCTGCCTATGCCGCCGCCAAGCTCGCTGCCGAAGGCGACGAGGATGACTGGTTCGACCTTCAGCGCCTTACCCGCGCCTTCATTAAAGCCTATGCGGACCTCTCGCCCGATCCGGCCATCCTGGACTTCACCGCCGAGGTGAAATGGGCAGCCGCCTTCCTGCGATTGGCGACACAAGCCATCTCGAAGGACGAAAGTCTCGATCACCGAAGCTATTCCGGCAAGATCAGGGAAATGCTTGAACAGCACGTCCACGCGACGGGCCTCTCGACCACGATTAAGCTGCGCAACATCACCGATCCCGAGTTCGCCGACGACTTCGATAACGCCGACATGAGCGACGACGATTTGCAGGAAGCCTTCGTGCGCAAATCCGCCGAGCTTCGCCGTGTCACCCGCGAACTGCTGGATAAGAACCCGGCGCAATACGGTCGCTTCTCCGAGCGTGTGATCGAGATCATTCGCCGGTTCGAGGAAGGTCAGCTTGCCGCCGCCGATGGCTTGCGCGATTTCGAGAACCTGACCAGCGACATTCAGGCAGAGAAGGGCGCGCACTCTGATCTCGGCATGGATGAGCACACCTTTTCAATTCTGCGCATCATCGAAGCTATCGTGCCGGACGCCGATGCGAGCGCCATGCAGGATGCGGCCACGGGGATCGGGGCAATTTACGCGGATGCTGCGGCGACCCAGCCCGCCTTTACGCACATGGAGGACTATCTGCGCAGCCTGCGACAACAGACCCGGCGCATCCTCACCGAGCACGGTATCGGCGAGACGAAGATTATCCGGGAAAAGGTCGAGGATTTCGCCATCCACACCTTTGGGGATGGTGCCTGATGCCGACCGTCCAGATAGGCAAGAAAGCCATACCTTACGAGCTACGCCGCTCCGCCACCGTGTCCGAACGGCGTATCACAGTGACCCCTGGTCACGTCGAGGTTTTGGCACCGGCGACTGACGATGAATTAGAGGTTGCTCACTTCCTTGATCGCAAGCGTAAGTGGCTGTTCAATACCGTTCGCGAAATGGAGCGGATCACCGCCAATCGTCATTCGGTCCCCCGGTTTGCGACGGGCTCTAAGATACCGTATCGCGGACGAAAGATGCCGCTGACTGTGCGGCGAACCGATGCCGAGCGATGCACAGTCACCTATCGAAATGGTTTCATTGTCGATCTGCCGCATTGGGCAGGGTCATATCCCGACCACCTCGTTGCCAGTGAGTTGAAGCACTGGCTAAAACAGCGTGCCCGTCGCGACGTTAAGGAGATCGCTGCCGACTATGGGAAGCGGTTCGGGCTCGTTCCCCGGTCGATCCGCGTGTCCGACTTCGCTAATGGCTGGGGATCATGTGGGCTGGAAGGCAGCATCCTCATCAACTGGCACCTAATTTTCGCGCCGCGAAAGGTGCTGGAATATGTGGTGGTGCACGAACTGGCCCACCTACGCGTGAGGTCGCACGGGCCGGATTTTTGGACGCTGGTTAGAACATTGCAGCCCGGGTTTGCTTGTAGCAAGCAATGGCTAGAGCAGAACCAATCTGTAGTCACATTCGATTTCGGACCAATAACTTAATATTGCCGAAACTGATAAGCCGATAAGTGACTGGAAAAATGTTCAGTTATGATTACTACTAATTATTGGGGGCGATATGAACCTTGCCAATCTCACCATCTCCCGCCTTATCTTCCACGAGGTCTACCGACGGAGAGATGACCGTAGCCAGCAGCCGCCTTCTTATGGCGCGAACATTACCACGCTCACGCAGGACGCGATGGACGAATTGCGGGAGCGGATTACAAATGCGACAGGCAGCCAGTCGCAGAGTATGGAAATGACGATTGTCGGCTTCGGTGCCGATAGTGCCTTAGCAATCGCACATGATTTATTGGCCGCACCCGACGATGCGACCTTTGCGGCTGTGTCGCAACGGGTGGCTGACTTGCTTACCTCGGCCCAGCTATCGCGGAACATTCCGGGAGGCGTTCTAGCTGTCTTTTCAGGCACTGCGGGCAACTCACAGCGGCCTGTCGTAGGCTATATCAAGGCCGAACTGCATGGGGGATTTCGCAGGGGCGCGAACCTCACGGTCGAGTATCTCAAGACCCTGTTTATGACCCCTCAAACCAAGCTCTATAAGATCGGCATGTTTGGATATGACGGAGGTGCGCCGCGCCCGCTTCCCGATGGTTGGACGGCATCTGTCTATGACAACCAGATGTCGGCATCGAACCGCGACGGGGCAGCACGCTATTTTTTCGAGGGCTTTCTCGGGCTTGATTTTCCGCAAAGTGCTGCCCGCATGACGCGCAAGTTCTATGAAGGCACTTCGGCGTTCATCCGATCGGCGCCCGTCACGGAGGAGGAGCGGTCAGACCTCTTGACCGGGCTTTACAGCTACCTACGCGTCGATCAGGCGCAGAGTGTCGATGTCGCGACGTTTGCCAACAACTACTTGGACCAAAATCTGCGAACCAACTATCGAAACCACATGCAGGCGGAGGGGTTTCCTACCAATGCCGTAGCGAAAGACCTCTCGGAACTTCAGGGTAAGCTGAAGCGGAGGCGTGTGCGGTTTTCGCAGGATGTCCAGCTTACGGCTTCAGCCGCAGCCTTTAAGGATTTGATCGAGATCGAGACTTTCGCCTCTCCGGCTGGCGCTGCAACTCCCACATGGACCCGCATCACGGTCCATGATCATATCCGTGACCAGCAGTGAATGAGGACGAACTTTTACAGCTTTGGGCTGCGGAGCGACCTATGTTCGAGGCGTGGGGCGACGCTGTGGTGGAGCGCATCGTCCAAGGACTGAATGGAAACCTCTCACCTTTCTCTGCCGATATATTTCTGCGCATACCTCCGAAGGCTCGCCTGAAGGCAGATGTCTCGATTGTTGAAAAGGCGTTCTATCGGAAGAACTACGATGATCCGTATAATCAAATTACGGACAAGGTTGGCGTCAGGTTCGTCGTCCTGTTGAATAGCGATCTGAAGATGGTCGAGAAGGTCATCGAGGATTGCGATTTATGGACTGCATCGAAGGACCGAGATTTTGAGGACGAACAGACCCAAAATCCGATCCAGTTTGATTACGCAGCGGTCCACTATGTTGTGTATTGCAAGGGGAATAAGGTGTTTGCTGGAACAGATGTTCGAGACGGCACACCTTGCGAGGTGCAGGTAAAAACGATCCTTCAGCACGCGTATAGCGAGTTGACGCACGACACAATTTACAAGCCGCGAGTTGACGCCACTCCGGCGATGAAGCGTGCGGCGGCTAAGAGCATGGCGCTAATCGAGGCCACGAACGACTACTTCGAGGATGTAACGAAGCAGGTCAATGCAGTCACCTTGCCCGAGAGGGCAGCCACGGCGGCATTTACCCCGCTCTATCAGCAGGCTGCTGGTGTTGATCCGCAGACCTCGCGCTTGGAGGGTCTGCTTCTCGATGCTTTTCAAATTGATAATTTGGAGCAGTTCGTTTCGGAAGTGGCCGAAATGCTTGCACAGTCTGCCTTTATTGGCTCACGGGTGGCGGAGCGAGCCCAAACCAAACTACTATTCCGTCAACCAAGCATCTTGGCCGCATATTACTTGGCACAAAGTCAGGGTTCAGACCTCAAGGCACGGTGGCCGCTGACCGAAGATGAGTTGAGACCGATATTCGTGGATTTGGGGCTGGCCTTCGACGGCCAATAGCTCTGTCCCAAGAGGTCCTGCCCATACGAGACAATTATGTTCCCCCCGGGATTTGTCTCATTGAAATGGTTTCCATACCAGTGTGACATCCTCTCACTGCCTCTAGAGCCAAGTGAGACATAATCGGCGCGAGGCAATGCCGATAACCAGATTTTCAGACAAGGTTGCGATCACGCCGCATGACACTGTTCAATATGAAGTGATGCCGGGGGAGAGTTAGCAATGAATAGTAAGACGATGGGCTTCGCGGGCACTGGCCTCCTAATAATAGGGTTGTTCCTGCCAATCGCGACACTGCCGTTTTTGGGTAGCGTGACCCTGATGAGCAACGGCTTCAACATCGTAGCCATCGGCTTGCTGGTTTTGGGTCTGCTAAGCGGGTTTCTGGTTTGGGCCGAACGGCGCGACGCGCTCATCTGGACTGGCGGTGCAGCCCTTCTCACCGTCATTTACATGTTCGTTCGGATGCAATGGGCGATGGCGCAGATGCGCTCGGGCATGGCCGAAGAACTGGCAGGCAACCCTTTTGCGGGTCTCGCGCAAACCGCGATGGCGTCAGTGGGCTTGCAATGGGGCTGGCTTGTCCTAGCCGCAGGTCCGGCCCTGCTGGTTTATGTCGCGGTTCAGGATCGAAGGGCGGAAAGCTCACCTCTGCTTTCCGTAGGTGACAATGTCGAACGGGTTGCGGCAGGCATCTCCGTGCTCGCCCTTCTTATTGCGCCGCTTCAGGACGCGTGGGGATATTTCAATGCACCCGCTGCGGATGTGACCGATACAGGTTCTGTCCTGTCGTCACCCGTGACCCAATCGGAAGTGAGTTCCGGCCCCACCGCCGAAGAAAAAAGCTACATCAACAACAGCTTGCGCCTCTATGAGTTCGAGGCCAAATACTATGATAGCATGCTGGATGGCCGGACGCCGGGCGTAGACTTCAAGATCAAGAATGAGGGTGATCGGACCATCAATAGCCTTACCGTCAAGGTCGTGTTCTACGATGCAGAGGATCAGCCCATCGCCGAAGAACTCTATTATCCGGTCAATGTGGGCGGCTTCAGCATGGGCAATGAAGATAGACCGCTCCGTCCCAACTATATCTGGCAGCAAGAGAGTGACCGCTTTTACATGGCGAAGAACGTGCCCAGCGAGTGGAGCGAGGGAAGGGCGCGAGCAACCATCACAGACATTGAATTCGATCCGGCAGGTTGATCCCGCCACTGCCCCATTGGCAGGTTGAGCCATCTTATTTGGATTGTGCGGCGCATCCGGGATCGAACGATCTGTAGGTTGCGCCGCACGTTCGTTCAGCGAGGTCTGCTGTCGAGATTTTTGGTCAATAAGCCAGCGTTTTCCGTGACTTAGATGCCGTTCGATGGCATCATAGTTCCAGAAAACGTGAGGTTTTATAGATGCTTATCGGTTACAGACGCTCGTCCACGACTGAACAGGTTGCCGGATACGAGGCACAAGAGCAGCAGTTGCTTGCAACGGGTTGCAACCGTATTTTCGGCGAGATGACATCCTCGGTTGCGCAGCGCGATCAGCTTGAGGCGGCATTGGAGTTCGTCCGCGAAGACGATGCCCTCGTGGTCTGCAAGATCGACAGGCTGGCACGGTCAACCACAGATTTGCTCGGCATCGTCGCGAAATTGGAAGCGAAGGGCGTTGCACTGCGCATCCTCGACTTCGGCGGTAGTGAGGTAGACACAAAATCTCCGACAGGCCGGATGCTTCTGACGATGTTCGCTGCCGTAGCGGAATGGGAGTTGGCGACGATGAGGTCTCGCCAGCGCATCGGGATCGACAAGGCCAAGCAGGAAGGGCGATACAAGGGTAGAGCACCTACCGCTCGCCGCAAGGCATCGCAGGTGTCGGAGCTTCGTCAGGCCGGGCTTGGCGCTACCGAGATCGCCGCCCGGCTCGGAATAAGCAGGGCAAGTGTCTATCGCGTGCTGGCTGACGGGGCGGCCACATGAAACGGCACAATCCCCGAGAAGTGTTCGCCGATGTCACGGCAGCCCTTGAGGATGTCCACGATCTTGCAGTGCAAGGTCAGTCGTCTGATTTGACCCCTGACATGATTGCCCCGCTCGCCGGACACATCCGGCAGGGTCTTGTCCGGATCGAGAGCCTGATGCGCCGATTGCCCAACGCTTGTATTACCGGACAGCGTTAAGGGCATGACGAGCTTCGATCCCGAGCGGCTGCTGGCGGCACTCCCCGCACTGCCATTACGTCCGCCCGGCCCGAGAGCACCAAGGACTTTCCTGAAGTGGCGCTGGCCACCGATACTGCCCTATTCGGGCTTCACGCCTGTGGAGCGTATCCAGCACTGGCAGATTGCCCGATGGCTCATCGCCGCAGGTTGCATCACTGTGCCAAGGCACTGCGCGATTTGCGCCAGCACTGACAAGGTCGGGCTCCATAGCGAGAACTACTATTCTATCCTTCGCTCGCCCGCGCTGTGCGGCCTATGCCATCAGCGACTGCATCGCCGGTTCTCGCGTCCGGCTGCATGGGGAGACCTGATGCAGGCGCACGTCCGCACTGGCGATGAGTGGTTCGCATTGATCCCGGCCATCGACTATGACCTAGCTGGTTACCTCCGCGCTACACGGGGGGAGCAACTGCGCGACCTACGCGCCGATCCGGCATTGCTCGCCTGCCACGAGATCGCCGACAGGCTGCCCCGAAACCTGTATGGCACCGAGAGTGTGGAACTAGAGGATCGGCAAGGGCGATTGCTCTGATTATTCAGAGAACATATAATAGCCTACTTTCGTTACCCTGCATCTTTATCATATATTTGTTGTCAACATTGACAATGAAAGTAGATCTTACGAAACGTTTGACTAATAGCGTCCGAATTATTAAATAGATCACGCCAAGATTGATCCCTTGGCGCGCACGTGTGGTATTGGCTGGCGTTTAGGCGCGCTCGAAGCAGGCAATACCCACGTGCATTAATTCGAGCGCGCCATGACACCATACCGACCACTTCGCACTTATGGCCCCGTGCCTCTCGATCATCCCCCGGTGGATGAGTGGGAGCCCGCGCGTGCCCCTATCCGCAGAGCCAAGAAGGAAACGGCAAAGCTCCTTCGTCGGATCGAACGGGCGCGGGATGCTGGGGACAGAAGGCAAGTCAGATACCTGACGGATCGCTATCTGCGCTCCTACTCGGTCAAGCTGGCAGCGACGGCGAAGGTCAACACAATCTTGAAAGGAGGTGAACGAGCAAAGTCTAAGGAACTGGTCGCTATCGCAAGAACGATTGATCCGTTCCGGCCTGCCGGGGAGCAAGCCCATGTCGTGCCGATCAGGAAGGACAACGGAAACACCCGGTTACTGACACTGTTCGGACTGAAGCGGTCCACAGAACAGCGGATGGTGCAACAGTTGCTTCGCCGATTGCACAGGCCAGACCCGAGACAACATGCCATGCAAGAAGGCGAGGACGGTCGCAACCAAGCAGCGAAAGCGGTTCTCAATGCTGTGGCCGGAGATGCCCGCTGGTTCATCGGCCTCGATATTACCGACTACTACCCTTCGATTGACACAAGGAGATTGCACAACCTCATACCACTACCACGTCGCATCATCGACAATGTCATCTGCCCTCCGGCGATGGATGACGTTCGTGTGCGTTATAATGGTCTTGTTGATGTTCTACGATTGGCGGAGGCTTCCCAATCCGGGGTAAGTCAAGGCTCGCGCACCTCACCATAGTGGCCGACATCGTTATCAAGCATACCCTCGATGGGCTTCATGGCCCGGCGACGGTTATCAACTATGCTGACGACTTCGGCGTTATGGCTCGCACAAAGCGAGAGGTGACGACGATTGCACAATCCTTGGTCCGTGCGCTTGCGCACAGTCCGGCAGGGTGCTTCCAACTTCGTAACAAGGTTCACGGGACCGCGCGCCGCGTTGCTGATGGCTTCGAGTTCCTGGGCTATCATTTCAGGTCAAGGCGCGGCACCGTCATTTGCCAGCCCGCCGACAAGAACCTCATCAAGTTCAACACCAAGACCTGCGCCTACATCCTTGCAGCCGAGGCAGGTCATGCGAAGGCACTCCTGCGCTTTCGACGATATATGAAATCATGGTGGTCATCGTTTCCACTTGTCCGGGCGCATTTGGACGGGAGCGACATGTTCTTCGCCCGCCATCATGTCCGAGTGCTTGTGCGCCGCAGGTATCGACGCACCATGCCCTTAGCTGAAATAGCCTTAGAGATGGATGGAGAGGACTTCGCACCCCTTCCGCCGCACTCTGAAATCATCCGGATTGCGCAGGCCATTCGGGAGCGCCGAACACGCCGGACGCGCAAACGCCCAACCTATCGGACAGATGTTCCTTGGTGGGATTAGTCGAGAAGCTGGCCGGGCGTGACTTCGAGTGCGCGTGCTAAGCGGTCCACTACTCTAATCGTCGGGTTCCGTCCGCCAGATCGTTCCAGCGCCGAGAGATACGTCCGATGAATGTCGGCACGGTGAGCCAGTTCTTCCTGCGACATATCTTTTGCGCGGCGGATGCGGCGCACGTTCGCCCCGAAATGCTTGCAGATGTCCATAGGCCATCACAGGCCATCACGCCCCGATTTCCGCCACATTCCATAGAGTGCATTGTGAATACTATCGGTAACACTTCGTCAGTTTCTGTGCGCTAGATGTTGCGCATGGGCTGCACGACTTAACGTCGATCCATGTGGACGGAAATCTAATAGCCTTCGTCAGGGGGCTGTAACCGATAGCCCAGCGACGAAAGGATGAGTTGGGTGATGAAATTAAAGGCGATTTTGTATGTCGCTGCAACTGTGGGCGTTGCTGCATATGTTTATCAGAGCTATGTCGGTCCCGACCAGATTGCGGCAGCGCAATCCAGAGTGGCGGCGGAACTGAAAGACCCTTCGTCGGCCCAATTCAGAAACGTAGAGCAGGTAGGGGACAGGGTCTGTGGCGAGGTAAACGCACGCAACTCTTTCGGGGGGTATGCTGGATTTCAGCAATTCTACGTGAAGGGCGATGAGGTGTTGCTGGCAGCTACCGGCACTGACCCGGATGCGATGCTCCAACGGGCCAGAGTTTCATCGAGGTGCATTGAACATCTAATGCCCGACGCTGATCCTGAAGCGACGGCAGCCTTGACGAACTGATTGCAGTCCATGCTCTCGCACCTCGATGCCCATAGGGTCGATAAGAGAGTAACACGGTGCAACGCGCTTCGACCGAAGTTTGCTCCCGAGAGTTCGAGGCCATTATCTTCAACTTGAGATCGGGGGGAGAAGCGTCTTTGGGGCGACCAGCGAGAGACGGCTTACCATAATCGCGATTGACGTTATCAATTAATCTACTGCTACATTTCCGGCTACACATGCGCTAGCAGGTATGGCAGCAATGCCCTGAAAAACAGGGGTTTTTGATATGTGGCGCTTTCTCCCTCCCTCTCCGCCACGATCCCCGATCAGTCCTTGTCGCCCGGCTTGCGGACCAGCGATTGCGCGCTGCGATCGCCCTTGGGGTAGTCCTGCGGGTCGATCGAAGACTGGTTCTGCAGGGCCTTGTGATCCTTGATGGTCTTGCTGTCTTCGGCGTCCTGCGCCGCGTCGTCCTGGGCCTGGGGGGTATCGCGCTTCGGGATTGTCATGGTGTTCTCCTTTCCTCCCCCAACGCGCGGCATGCTGACTGGTTGCGTCTAGCGTCCGCGCGCGGCGATTTCGTCCATCGCCTCGCGCAGCTTGGGATCCCATTCGGCCTTGAGCTCCCTGATCTTGGCGAGCAGTTCCTCGTTCTCGTAAGACGGCGTATCGAGCCGGAAGACATCGGCAATCTCGCGCATCGAGGTGCGATCCATCTCCTCCCACGCTTCGACCATGGCGGTGGCCGACTGGCGGTCGTGACCCAGCGCCTCGTAGACCGAACGGCCCATCCGCAGGCTGCTGTCGTAGGTTTCGCGGACGATGTCGCGGCAGCCCATCGCCCACAGGTGATAGACATGGTCGCGGTCCTTGGCGCGTGCGACGACGTGCAGGCCCGGGAAGTTGGCACAGGCATAGCGTACCAGCCGGTCGATCTGCTCGCGCTCGTCGAGCGCCACGACGAGGATCCGCGCGCGGTCGATCCCCGCGCTGGCGAGCAGGTCGGGCCGCGTCGCGTCGCCGTAATAGGTCGTGACGCCGAACTTCTTGAGCACTTCTAGATGCTCGCTGTTGTAGTCGATCACCGTCGCGCGGTGTCCGGCGGCATCAAGCATGCGGTCGACGATCCCGCCGACCCGCCCGCGCCCCGCGATGATGATCGGATTGTCCTCGTCGATGGCATCGGCCTCGCGGCCGCCCTGCCCGGTCGAATAGGCATGCGCGATGAGCTTGTCGTAGAGGATGAACAGCAGCGGGGTGACCAGCATGGTCAGCGCGACGATCAGCAGCAGCTGGTCGGCGAAGGCGGGTTCGAACACCGCATTGGCGACGCCGAAGGCAATCAGGACGAACGCGAACTCGCCCGCCTGCGGCAGGCTCAGGCAGAACAGCCACAGCGCCTGCCGCCGCAGGCCGTAGAACCAGCCGACCACCAGCAGCACTGCCATCTTGGCAGCCACCGTCACCGCGGCCCAGAACACCACCGAATCCCAGATCGTGCTGGCGAGCGCGAAGTCGATCCCCGCGCCGACAGTGATGAAGAACAGCCCCAGCAGCAGGCCCTTGAACGGGTTGATGTCGCTTTCGAGCTCGTGGCGGTATTCGCTGGTGGCAAGCACCACGCCCGCGATGAAGGCGCCGAGCGCGGGCGAGAGGCCGACCAGCGACATCAGCAGCGCGATCCCGATCACCACGAGCAATGCTGCGGCGGTGAACAGTTCGCGCAGGTTGGCGCGCGCGATGTAGCGGAACAGCGGGCGGATCGCGAAGATGCCGATCGCGATCACTGCGGCTACCGCACCGATCCGTGTGCCTGCAGCCAGCCAGCCCGACATGTGCGCAGTGAAGTCTATCCCGCCATGCGCGCCCCCGCCCGTGTGGTCCGCAGCCGCACCGGCGAGTTCGGGCAGCGCAAGCAGCGGCACCAGCGCGAGGATCGGGATGACCGCGACGTCCTGCACCAGCAGCACCGAGAAGCTCGCTTCGCCGCCTTCAGTCCTGAGCAGGCCCTTCTCGGTCAGCGTCTGGACGATGATTGCGGTCGAGCTCAGCGCCAGCACCATGCCGACTGCCAGCGCGGTCTGCCAGCGCTGGTCGGCCAGCAGCGCGATGCCGGTCAGCGCGAACGTGGTCAGCAGCACTTGTCCGCCGCCCAGCCAGGTGAGCTTGCCGCGCATCGCCCACAGGCGCCGCGGCTCCATTTCCAGCCCGATGATGAACAGCATCATCACCACGCCGAATTCGGCGAAGACCTGCAGCGCCTCGACATCGACCGACAACGCGGCGAGCAGCGGTGATATCGCCATGCCTGCGAGCAGGTAGCCAAGCACCGAGCCTAGCCCGATCCGCGTGGCGAGCGGAACGGCCAGTACCCCCGCGATCAGGATCAGGAAGGCGAGGATCAGGAAACCGGTCACGCTGTCATCCCCCTCGCGCCGCGGCGCGTGTCAGGCCTCAGATATGAAGCGCGCGGCCATAGCTCGCAAGCACGCTCTCATGCATCGATTCGCTGATCGTGGGATGCGGGAACACCGTCTGCATCAGCTCGGCCTCGGTGGTCTCGAGCGTCTTGCCGACGACAAAGCCCTGGATCATCTCGGTCACCTCCGCGCCGACCATATGCGCGCCGAGCAGCTCGCCGGTCTTGGCGTCGAACACGGTCTTCACGAAGCCTTCCGCCTCGCCCAGCGCGATAGCCTTGCCGTTGCCGATGAAGGGGAAGGTGCCCGCCTTGACGTCGTGGCCCGCTTCCTTTGCCTTGGCCTCGGTCAGGCCGACGCTGGCGATCTGCGGGTGGCAATAGGTGCAGCCCGGGATGTTGGCGCGGTCGAGCGGGTGCGGGTGGACCTCCTTGTTGCCCAGTTCCTTCGCAATCGCCTCGGCCGTAGTGACGCCCTCGTGGCTCGCCTTGTGCGCCAGCCACGGCCCCGGCGTGCAGTCGCCGATCGCCCACAGGCCCTTCGACTTGGTGCGCCCGTAATCGTCGATCTGGATAAAGCCGCGATCCATTTTGACCAGCTTGTCGAGGCCGACATTCTCGGTGTTGGGCACGATGCCGATCGCGGTAATGCAATGGCTGAACTCGGTCTCGGCAACCTTGCCGGACTTGTCCTTGATCTTGGCCTTCACGCCTTTGTCGGACACCTTGATGTCCTCCACGCCGGCGTCGGTCATGATCGTCATGCCCTGCTTGGTCAGGCTCTTTTCGAGGAAGGCGGACACGTCCTTGTCTTCCACAGGCACGATCCGGTCGAGCATTTCGACCACGGTCACATCGACGCCCATGTCGTTGTAGAAGCTGGCGAACTCGATGCCGATCGCGCCGCTGCCGATCACCAGCAGCTTTGTAGGCATTTCCTTGGGCGTCATCGCGTGGCGGTAGGTCCACACGCGTTCGCCATCCGCGGGGGCGAAGGGCAGGTCGCGCGCGCGCGCGCCCGTGGCAACGATCACGTGCTTGGCGGTGAGCTTCTCCTCGCCCTTCTCGCCCTTCACGGTCAGGCTGGTGGGGCCGGTCAGCGTGCCCTCACCCATATGAACCGCGATCTTGTTCTTCTTCATCAGGTGCGTGACGCCCTGGTTGAGCTGATTGGCGACCCCGCGGCTGCGCTTGACCACCGCCTCAAGGTCGGCCTCGATCGCGCCCGCGATCTTGAGCCCGTAATCCTTGGCATGCTGCGCATAATGCAGGATCTCGGCCGAACGCAGCAGCGCCTTGGTCGGGATGCAGCCCCAGTTGAGGCAGATCCCGCCGAGCAGTTCGCGCTCGACGATGGCGGTCTTGAGCCCCAGCTGCGCGCAGCGGATCGCCGCGACATAGCCGCCCGGGCCGCTGCCGAGCACGATGACGTCATAATTGGTGTCAGCCATGATTCGTCTCTGTAGTCTCTCGTTTGGTCGCAGACATGGACCGGGTGTTACACGGTGCAAGCGAAGAAAATCTGGGGCGCGCGGGACGGCAATTTGTCGCGTTCCGGAGCGGGGAATGGGTGCGGCTCATGCGGGTGCGTATCGCATGGGCCCGCGACTGTAGGACAGAGCTCAAAGCTTCTCTCCCCTTGCGGGAGAGGGTCGGGGAGAGGGGGCTGCGACATTCCTATCAAGCCCACCGCTCCGCAACCGCGCGGGGACGGTCGTTGTCGTCGAGCAGGACGAATTTGAACGTGCCTTGCGCGACCTTGGTCTCGGCCTCGCCATTGCGTTCGCGGCCGATCGCCTCGGCGGTGATGGTGAGCGAGGTGGTGCCGGTCGCCGCGATTGCGCAATAGACCGACAGCTCGTCACCCACCTGCATCGCGCCGGGAAAGGCGAAGTCCGTGGCCGAGACGACCACCGCCTTGCCCTGCCCTTCGCGGCTCGCAAGCGATCCGGCGCCGAGCGCCATCTGTGCCATCAGCCAGCCGCCGAACACCCCGCCATAGGGGTTGAGATCGGTCGGCATGGCCGTGACGCGGATCTGGGGCTGGCGGTCAGACAAAGGGAAGCTCCTGAAGGCCAAGTGTGGCTGCGATGGAGAAAGCAAGGGCAGGCGCCAGCCAGATTGCGCCAAGTATGCGAACAGCCGAGCTTCCGCCTTTTTGCAAGATGACCGCCAGTGTTACTGCGACGAGGCCCCAGGCAGGAACAGCCAGCCATGCACCGCCCAGCGATCGCGCCCCGCCCGCTTCCAGAGCCGCGACCAACATGCTTGTGAAAAGCGAAGCCGCACCGACGAACAAGAGGGCCGTCGCGAGAAAGCCCCTGGGCAGAGCTTTGGCTTCTTTCGAAATCAAACCACCAGCCCCATCGGGTTCTCGCACAGCTGCTTGAAGGCTTCCATCAGCTGCGCACCGTCGGCGCCGTCGATGGCGCGGTGGTCGAAACTGCCGCTGGCGGTCATCACGCTGGCGACCTGCAGTTCGCCGTCGACGACATAGGGACGCTGCTCGCCCGCGCCGACTGCCATGATCATGCCCTGCGGCGGGTTGATGACCGCGTCGAATTGCTTGATCCCGAACATGCCGAGATTGGACAGGCTGGCGGTGCCGCCCTGGTATTCATGCGGCTGCAGCTTGCCGTCGCGTGCCTTCTCCGCGAGCGTTTTCATCTGCTTGCTGATCGCGGCAAGGCCCTTGGTATCGGCTTCGGTGATGATCGGCGTGATCAGGCCAGTGGGCGCTGCTACCGCGACCGACACGTCGGCGCGGGTGTAACGGTGCAGCGTGTCGCCCTGGAAGCTGACATTGCACTGCGGCACGCGCATCAGCGCGCGGGCCAGCGCCTTGATCAGCAGGTCGTTAACGCTCAGCTTGACCCCATCGGCCTCCAGCCCGGCATTGAGCTGCTTGCGCAGGTCGAGCAGCGCATCGAGCCGCACGTCCACGGCGAGGTAGTAATGCGGGACCTGCTGCTTGCTCTCGGTCAGGCGGCGGGCGATGACCTTGCGGACGTTGGTGAGCTTTTCTTCCTCGTAAGGCGCGCCATATTCGCTCTCGGCCGGCGTCTTGCTAGGCACGCGCGGTTCGGCCATTTCGGAGGTCGCGTCCTGCTTTGCGGGAGCGGCTGGCTTGCCGCCTTCCGCGCCTTCGACATCAGCCTTCACGATGCGACCGCGCGGGCCGGAGCCGGTGACGCTGGCGAGGTCGATACCCTTCTGCTCGGCGATCCGGCGCGCGAGCGGTGAGGCGATGATGCGCTCTCCGCTGTCGTCCTTCGGTGCTGCGGGGGCTCTTGCGCCGTTCGTCACCCCAGCGGAAGCTGGGGTCGCTTTCTGTTGCGCGGCTTCGTTAGCGGTCCCAGCTTTCGCTGGGACGCCGCTCTCTTTATCGGACCCAGCGTCAGCGGAAGTGGGTTCGGCTACTTCACCGTCACCTTCGGGAGCAGCCGCAGCGGCCTCGTCGAGGTCCTCGCCTTCCTCGGCGAGCATCGCGATCACGGTGCCGACCTTTACGCCTTCGCTGCCTTCATCGACCGCGATGCTGGCAATGGTGCCTTCGTCCACCGCCTCGAATTCCATCGTCGCCTTGTCGGTCTCGATCTCGGCCATGATGTCGCCGGCTTCCACCTTGTCGCCCGGCTTCACCAGCCATTTGGCGAGCGTGCCCTCCTCCATAGTGGGCGACAGGGCGGGCATCTTGATCGGCGTGGGCATGGTCTGACGTTACGTCCTCGCTGGGGAGAGAGTTGTGCCGCGACCTCTGCCGAAGATGCCCCTGCGCCGCAAGGTCCTTGCACAGAATACGAATTACCGGGTAACGCGCTGCGAGGGATCCGGGGGAGCCGCTATGCGCACATACCTTGTCGTGATGGACGAGACCGAAGAAGCCAGGCAGGCGCTGCGGTTCGCCTCGCTGCGCGCCCAGAAGACCGGCGGATCGGTGCATATCCTGGCGCTCGTCCCGCAGCAGACCTTCAACGCTTTCGGCGGGGTGCAGGCCACGATCGAACAGGAAGCGCGCGAACGCGCCGAGGTGATGGCCAATTCGGCTGCCGGCAACATCTTCGGCGAAATGGGCAAGATGCCCACCATTGCGGTGCGCCCCGGCCCGGCGGCGGATGTCGTGCGCAAATATATCGAAGAACATGCGAGCATCGCCGCGCTGGTGCTGGCGACCAGCGCGGAAGGCGGGTCGGGCCCGCTGGTGACGCATTTCGCGGCGCATGCAGGGCAATTGCCCTGCCCGCTCTATCTCGTCCCCGGCGGGCTCAGCCGCGACGAGATCGACGCGCTCGCCTGACGCTCAGGTCAGGGTGCCGCGCGTCGGATAATCCTTGTCCAGTGTGAAGCTGATGCCGCTCAGCAGGTCATCGAGATCGGGCCGCGTGAACGGCGCGTTCTGGACCACGGCGAAATGCAGCGTGCCATTGGGCTTGACCAGGAACAGTCCCGGTTCGGAGAAGATGTCGGGTTCTTCGCTGCCATCACGCTTTTCGCTGATGTAGAGGCCCCACTCGCGGGCCTTTTCTTCGCTCAGCGAATGCGCCAGCGGGACGTCGCCCGTGTCCCATTCCTCATGGCTGACCGCGGCGCGCTCGGGGCTGTCCATCGACACCGCGAAGACGTTGATGCCCTTGTCGGTGAACTGGTCGAGCTTGCCGCTCAGCTCGGTAAGGTACTTCTTGCAGATCGGGCAATGCTTGCCGCGATAGAACACCAGCATGGTGAACGCTTCGGGCTGCTGCTTCGACAGTTCGAAGCGCGCATCGATGGTGAGCGGCAGGTCGAGATCGGGGACGGTCTGGCCGGGGATAAGCTGGGTCATGGAGGCTCCTTCACCAACCCAATGAGCAGTCCCCCGGCCCGTTCCGTCACTTCTTCTTGCGGCCCTGGTGGCGGATGTTGCCCGGGCGTCCGCGCTTGCCCGCGGGATGCGACTGGCGCGGGGCACCCTGCACCTTCTTGGGGCGCTTGTTCTGGTGCGTCCGCTTCTTTTCCGGGGCGCGGTTGCCGCGTGGTTCGACCCCCGTCCCGTCGCTGTCGGGCACTTCGAACTTGAGCGCGCCGGTCAGCGCATTGGCTTCGGCAAGCTTGAGCTTGAGCCGGTCGCCCACGGCATATTCGGTGCCGCTGCGTTCGCCGACGAGCTTGCGCGCGCCTTCGTCATAGCTGAAATATTCGCGCCCCAGCGTGCTGACCGGGACCAGCCCGTCGCCGCCGAGTTTCTCGATCGTGGCGAAGAAGCCGAAGCCCTGCACCCCG
>Ga0208453_100079_pt1 | contig 19576 bp, 19 predicted proteins | sample Virmet3737_250_FD_185738 | JGI IMG/M metagenome (GOLD analysis project Ga0208453, IMG submission 185738) | Marine viral communities from the Southern Atlantic ocean transect to study dissolved organic matter and carbon cycling - metaG 3737_250... | ecosystem: Environmental > Aquatic > Marine >...
GTTGGTGGTAACGCTTCGGCTGTTGGCAAACATGGCAACTCTGGGGTTGTTCACAGGCGGCGGCCATTATGCCTGTGATCCACTCACCATGCGCAGTGGAACCGCCATGGTACAGTGAGAAAAAGTCTGCGGGAGCCGGTCATGGAAACAAGAATGCACGCTTGCCGAACCCTGGTGTTCTTGCTGTTACTGGTGCTGGTCGTACCCGCGGCGGCGGATAACCTGCGAATCCATGTCCTGCCACGCCCGGACGCCCCCGCCCTGCTGCCCGTGATCGAACCCCTGCTGCCGCCTGGAGGCAGTGTGCGGGCCTACCAGGGCAAACTGATCATTCGCACCACCGATAGCAATATGGCAGAGCTGGAGCAGGCTTTGGGCAGCCTGGAAGCCACGCCCTCTGCGCTGGTTGTCCATCTGCGCCGCCATGGCAGCAGCAGTGAACAACGGCACGGTGTGAATACCCGCATCCAGGGGCAAATACCCGGCGGGGTCTCCGGCGACATTCGCATTCAACAAAGTCAGCGCCAGACAAGCCAGCAGGACCACTACCGGATCCGCACCCTCAGCGGTTACCCGGCCCATATCAGCCAGGGCACCCTGCTCGCCCTCGGCGGCGGCTATTACGGCACCGTGTTTGCCGAGCTGCAACAGGGAATTCAGGTAGTCCCACAACTGACCCCGGACGGCAGCGTCGTCCTGCAGATCCGCCAGCGCCACGACCAACCGGGCGGCCAGGGCGTGGCATACACCCAATCCAGCGGCACCACCCTGCGGCTACAGCCGGGTGTCTGGCAACCCATGGGCAGCATCCGCGTAGACCGCCAACAGGACCAGCGTGGTTTTGGCGGGGTGCAGAGCAGCAGCCAGCAAGTCAATCTGCCGCTGGAAGTGATGGTGGAGATCAGTGAATAGTTAACAGTGAACAGTTACGCGGCGAACAACAGGCAGGGATTAAAACGCAAGAGGCCGCGCCCAACGATTGGGCGCGGCCTCTTTGCTTTCAAGAACCGCGACACGAGAACGCGTCGCTGTTAACGGTTAATTATTCACTGTTAACCGTTGTTCTTCAGCTCACGGCGACGACGGTGCAGAACCGGCTCGGTGTAGCCGCTGGGCTGGGAGCAGCCCTCGAACACCAGCTCTACCGCTGCCTGGAAGGCGACGGAGTTGTCGAAGTCCTTGGCCATGGGCACGTACAGCGGATCGTTGGCGTTCTGACGATCGACCACTTCGGCCATGCGCTTCAGGGTTTCCATCACCTGTTCCTGGTTGGTGATGCCGTGGTGCAGCCAGTTGGTCACGTGCTGGCTGGAGATACGCAGGGTGGCGCGGTCTTCCATCAGGCCCACATCATTGATGTCCGGCACCTTGGAACAGCCCACGCCCTGGTCAATCCAGCGCACCATGTAACCCAGAATACCCTGGGCGTTGTTATCCAGCTCCTGCTGGATTTCCTCGGCAGACAGCTCACGGGTGAGCAGCGGCACGGTGAGGATGTCATCCAGGGAGGCACGCTGGCGGTTGGCCAGCTCTTTCTGCACCTGGGCCACGTTCACTTCGTGGTAGTGGGTCACGTGCAGGGTGGCGGCGGTCGGGGACGGTACCCAGGCGCAGTTGGCACCGGCTTTCGGGTGACCCGCCTTGGTGGCCATCATCTCGGCCATCTCGTCGGGCTTGGGCCACATGCCCTTGCCGATCTGGGCGTGGCCCGGCAGGCCGCACTCCAGGCCGATATCCACGTTCCAGTCTTCGTAGGCGTTGATCCACGGCAGGGCTTTCATGTCGCCCTTGCGCGCCATGGGGCCCGCTTCCATGGAAGTGTGCATTTCGTCACCGGTACGATCCAGGAAGCCGGTGTTGATGAAGATCACACGCTCCTTGGCCTGACGGATACACTCCTTCAGGTTGACGGTGGTGCGGCGCTCTTCGTCCATAATACCAATTTTCAAGGTGTTAGGAGCCAAACCTAAGGCTTTTTCTACACGCTCGAACAGCTCAACGGCGAAGGCCACTTCTTCCGGGCCGTGCATCTTCGGCTTCACGATGTACATGGAACCGGTGCGGCTGTTGCTCAGTTTATTGAGCTTCTTCAGGTCATGCAGACCCGCCAGTACGGTCACCATGCCGTCCATGATGCCTTCCGGAGTCTCTTCCCCGTTCATCAGGATGGCCGGGTTGGTCATCAGATGGCCCACGTTACGGACCAGCAGCAGGGAGCGGCCGTGCAGGGTCAGCGTGGAGCCGTCCAGGGCGGTGTACTCGCGATCCGGGTTCATGGCGCGGGTCATGGTCTTGCCGCCCTTCTCGAAGGACTCCTGCAGGTCGCCCTTCATCAGGCCCGCCCAGTTGCGGTACACCTCGACCTTGTCTTCCGCATCCACGGCAGCCACGGAGTCTTCGCAGTCCTGGATGGTGGTGATGGCGGATTCCAGCAGCACATCCTTCATGTTCGCCGCGTCTTCAGCACCAATCGGGTGGCTGGCGTCGATCTGGATTTCCGCATGCAGGTTGTTGTGCTTGAGCAGGATGCCGGACGGAGCCGCCGCATCGCCCACGTAGCCCTGCAGCTGGGACTCGTCTTTCAGGCCGCTCTTGCCACCGCCCAAAGACACTTCCAGCTTGCCATCGACGATGGCGTAGCCAGTGCTGTCCTTGTGGGAGCCGCTGGCCAGGGGGAAATAGTTATCCAGGAAGTCGCGGGCCCAGGCGATCACCTTGGCGCCACGCTTGGGGTTGTAGGCACCGCCTTTCTCGGCGCCGCCTTCATCGGAAATCACGTCGGTGCCGTACAGGGCGTCGTACAGGCTGCCCCAGCGGGCATTGGCCGCGTTCAGGGCGAAGCGGGCATTCTTCACCGGTACCACCAGCTGCGGGCCGGCGATGGTGCCGATCTCGTCATCCACATTCTCGGTGGTGACCTTGAAGTCGTCGCCTTCCGGCAACAGGTAGCCGATCTCGGTCAGGAACTGCTTGTACTCGGCCATGTCGATGGCCTGGCCTTTACGGGCCTTGTACCACTCATCCAGTTGCGCCTGGATGGTTTCACGCTTTTCCAGCAGCGCCTTGTTCTTGGGCGCCAGGTCCTTGAGGATGCTTTCCAGCTCGGCCCAGAAGTGTTCCGGGTCCACGCCGGTGCCCGGCGCAATCTCGTTGACTACCAGATCATGGAGTTCGGCAGCGATTTCGAGGCTACCCTTCTGAATACGATCGGTCATGGTGCTCCTACCCTTCTGGTCGAGAGAGTCTTGGTTAATCGGGACATTCAGCGAAAACCCAAGGGTCGATCTCACGTCAGTGAGCTCGGAGGAAGTCGCAGAAGCCCGGGGAAACGGTTACATGGCCATCCGATGGACAGCCCCGCAAAAAGGCGCGGGCATTTTACCGGAAACGTGGCCGTGAATCATGTTTAGTGGCAAATCAGGGAAAATCGTTGCTTTTTTGATCAACCGAACAGGTTGACCACATCCAGCCGATGGGCCTGCTCGCCGCCCTGCTGCTGGCCGTCTTCCAGGTTCTCGAAATCAAACAGACGGGTATCGGCCAATTGGGAGGGGGCAATATTCTGGATCGCGGCAAAGATGTTCTCGATGCGCCCGGGCTGGTCCCGGTCCCACTTGTTGAGCATCTCCTTGATCACCTGCCGTTGCAGGTTTTCCTGGGAGCCGCACAGATTGCAGGGAATGATCGGGAAATCCTTGAAACTGGAGAACTCGATGATGTCCTTTTCCCGGCAGTAGGCCAGCGGGCGGATGACGATATTGCGGTTATCGTCGCTGCGCAGCTTGGGCGGCATGGCTTTCATCTTGCCGCCGTAGAACATGTTCAGGAAAAGGGTTTCAATGATGTCGTCACGGTGATGGCCCAGGGCGATCTTGTTGGCGCCGATTTCCTCGGCAAACCCGTACAGGCTGCCCCGGCGCAGGCGGGAACACAGACCACAGGTGGTTTTGCCCTCGGGGACCTTCTCCTTGACGATGGAATAGGTGTCCTTTTCCAGGATGTGGTAGGCCACCCCTTCCTTTTCCAGGTATTCGGGCAGTACATGCTCCGGGAAGCCTGGCTGCTTCTGGTCCAGGTTCACCGCCACCAGCTCGAAATTCACCGGTGCCGAATGCTGCAGATTGCGCAGGATTTCCAGCATGGTGTAGGAATCCTTGCCGCCGGACAGGCACACCATCACCTTGTCGCCCTCACCGATCATATTGAAATCGGCAATGGCACGACCGACCTCACGCCGCAGCTTCTTCTGCAACTTGTTGAGGCGGGTTCGTTGTTTGGCGTCCAGGGCGTCCACAGACATTACGTCACCTTCATTTTGCGGATCAATCGGCGGTACAGCGCGGGGCTCCAGCGTTTCAGGTAGACGCCCGCCCCTTCGCGGCCGGCGATGATAACCTGATCACGGCCACGCTGCACGGCCTTCACCAGCCGTTCGGCGCATTCTTCAGGGGGAATACCGGCTTCCTGGGCCTCGTCCATGCTGCCCTGGGCGGAACCATCCGCGGTGAGCGCATTGAGCGAGACATTGGTACGGATAAAGCCGGGCATCACCAGGGTCACCCGGATTCCGGCATCGTACTCTTCCGCACGCAGGGATTCGAAGAACCCATGCAGGGCATGCTTGCTGGCGCTGTAGGCGCTGCGCAGGGGCGTGGGCAATTCCCCCACCAGCGAGGTGACCACCACAAACCGGCCACTGCCCTGCTCTTTCAGCCAGGGCAGCACCGCCTTGGTCAATGCCACCGCCCCGAAGAAATTCACCTCCATGATGCGCCGGTCCACCTCAAGATCGGTATCCGCCACCAGGGAACGCTGGGAGATGCCGCCGTTATGGATCACCTGATCCAGGCGATCAAAGCGGTTACGCACGGCCTCCACCGCCGCAGGCATGGCGCCGCTATCGGCCAAATCCAGCGGCAGGACCAGATGATCATCACTGTTGACCAGACCCTCGCGGACCCGTTGCAGCTCCGCTTCCCGGCGGGCAGAAAGCACCAGCGTTGCACCGCGTCGGGCATATTCCTTCGCCACTGCCTCGCCAATGCCGGAGGATGCTCCGGTAATCCATACCACCTTGCCAGCCAGCGTTTCGGCCATCTAACACGCTCCTTGAAGTGAAAAGACACCGCAAGGGTAATGCTATGGACAGGAAATCCAAAGACTGAAACGCCAAATACGCCAACTACACAGCCGCTGTAGGAGCGCCTCTCGAGGCGCGAACCGGCCGTGGCATGCTTTAGCTTACAGACTAACCTGCATACAACTGGCGAGCCCTGAAACGCCTGATCGCCCTTTGGTCAATCCCGCACTGCGTGCGGTTCGCACCTCAAGTGGTGCTCCTACAGCAGCCTTGTCGCTATTTATTTCAGTTCTTTGGAGGACAGCCCCAGCAGGTGCCGCGCGACGATCAACTGCTGGATCTGCTGGGTGCCTTCGAAGATGTCGATAATCTTGGAATCCCGGGCCAGCTTTTCCAGCAAAGTCCGCTCGGAATAACCCAGCTCGCCGCACAGGGCCACACACTTGAGGGTGACGTCGTTGCCCATGCGACCGGCTTTAGCCTTGCACATGGAAGCCTCCTTGGAATTGGGCTGGCCATTGTCGGCCATCCAGGCTGCCTTGAGGGTCATCAGCCGGGCCGCTTCCAGGTCGGCTTCCAGGCGATAAAGTTCCAGCTCCCGGGCCGTAGAGTTATAAGGTTGTTTCGAGAAATCAGCGCCAACCCCTTCTTTTTCAAATATTTCACGGGTAATTTCCAACGCAGCACGGGCCACACCCAGGGCCATGGCAGCCACTTGCGGCCGGGTGTTATCAAAGGTCTGCATGACCCCACCGAATGCCTTCTTGCGGGCTTCCTCGGTGTCACCGATCTCCGCAGAACCGAGAATATGGTCCTTGGGAATGCGGCAGTTATTGAAAGACAGCGCCGCGGTATCGGACACCCGCAGGCCCATCTTGTCTTCCACCCGCACCAGCTGGAGGCCCGGGTTATCGCGGGGGACAATAAAGGATTTGATCGCCGCCTTGCCCAGGGATTTATCCAGTGTCGCCCAGACCACCACCGCGTCGCAGCGCTGACCGGCGGTGCAATAAATCTTCTCGCCGTTGAGGACCCACTCATCCCCATCCAGCTCCGCCGTGGTGCTGACCGCAGCGGAATCCGAGCCGGCACCGGGCTCAGTGATGGCCATGGCACAGTAGAGCTTGCCGTATTTTTCTTTCTGCTCCGGGGTGCCCACCGCCATGACGGCCGCATTGCCAAGCCCTGAGCCCGGGATCGAGAGCATGAGGCCCACATCCCCCCAGCACATGGCTTCCACCGCCAGGATGCCGGTCATGTTGCTGCCATTTTTGATCTCGTCGCCACCGCCCTTGCCGCCGCTGCCGCGGGGCATGGCCGCCATCATCTGTGCCACCGGTTTCAGTTCTTCCGGGGTGTCGCAGTGCTCGATGGCGTCGTATTTACGGGCAATGGGACGAAAGACACCCGCCGCCAGTTGCTGGGCCATCTGCTGGACCTGTTGGAGCTTGGCCGGGATTTCCAGGTTGATCATGTCTCTCTCCTATACCATCAGGCTGCCGTGCAACACGGCGATGCTGCGCAGATTGCGGTACCACATTTCCAGCGGGTAATCGCGCACAAAGCCGGCACCACCGAACAGCTGGATGCCGTTGGTACCAATCTCCATGGCTTTTTCCATGCACTGCAGCTGGGCCAGATAGGCCTCCCTGTGGAAATCCAGTCCCTGCTCCGCGCGGCTGGCGGCACGCAACATCATCAGACGCATGCCTTCGATCTCGATGCCCATATTCGCCACCATAAAGGCCACGGACTGACGCCAGGCAATGGGTTCACCGAAGGCCTTGCGCTCTTTCACGTAGGGAATGGCGTATTCCATAACCGCCTGACAGCAACCCACGGCCATGGCACATTGCCCAATACGGCTCAGGCCCAGCAGACGATCCAGATCAAAGTGCGGCAACCGGTCATGGGCCGGAACCCTGACGTTTTCCAGGGTCAGCGTGGCCGTATTGGCGCTGCGCAACCCCATGCAAGCCTCGGTAGCAATGGTCAGGCCCGGGGCATCCGCCGGCACCACAAACGCCGCCACCTCACTCTCCGTGGCAGCGATCACCACGAACCACTGACATTGGCCCGCCATGGGCACCAGGCTTTTCACACCGTTCAGCGTATAACCATCGCTTTCTTTACGGGCTGTTGTGGCCGGCATCGTCGGTTCGAAGGTGGCACGGGGTTCATTGAGGGCCACGGCGGCGCCAACGAAGGTTTCGGATGCCAACGCCGGCAACCAGCGCTCCTGCTGCTGCTCGTCAGCAAAATCCATCAGCGCATTCACCGCAGACAAGGGCTGGAGCGCCGCCAGGGTATGGGACATGTCACCCTGGGCCAGGTCTTCCACGGCCAGGGCATTGGAGAGCGGCGAACGGGGCATTCCCACTCCCCCCAGGGCTTCCGGCATTGGCATCAATGCCAGACCAAAACCGCTAATGGCATCGAGCAGGCCCGCATCCGCCGCCGCAGCGTCATCGGCAGCTCTGGCCTGGTTTGACAAGGTATCGCGGGCGAGACGCCGCATGCTCTCGCGGGTGATACGCTGCTCTTCTGTCAGCGTGAGATCGAACAGTGGGGGCGACATGGTCTGGCCTCTGAGTGTCGGGTTAACACAACCAATCAAACGATTGTTTTACGCAACACAGTCTGTCAGCTTATGTCTACCTCTCACAATGACATCACTGTGACCCGGGATGAGAAAAACGGTAAAGTCGAAAAAAAGCCATCAGGCCAGCTACAGGATTGTGTTTCTTACGTGTTTACCCTGATCCCCGCCGACCCACCGGAACGGGCCATCCGCCTGCGCCGCCAGATCATGGCTCTTTATTCCTATTGCCTGTTGTGGGCGGGAACCATCATCGGTGTCGAGCTCAGCGCCTTTGCTCCCGACACCCCCCACCTGACCCTCTTTTCGGTTCTTTTTGCCATCAATCTGGTGTTCTTCCTGATCATTCGCAGCGGGCTCAGTGAGCGCTTCGCCGACCCCAGCCTGACCATTGTGCAGATGGCCACGGGGATTGTGCTGACCACAGTGATCCTTCACTACACCCGGGAGTTGCGCGGCGCCATGCTGAGCATCTACTTCATGGTCATGACGTTCGGCATCTTCGCCCTGGATCGGCGCCGCCAGATGGCCATGGCGGGTTTTACCCTGCTCTGTTTCACCCTGCTACAGATCTACGAGTGGCGGGAAACCCCCCAGCAGGCCATTTTTTCGTTTCTGATCGGACACTGGATCATTCTTGCCCTGATTCTCTGCTGGTTCATTTACATGGGGGGCTATATCCACAATTTGCAGACCCGGGTCAGGGACCAGCGGGAAAATCTGCGCGACGCCCATCGACGTCTGGAAGCCATTGCCGTCCGCGATGATCTCACCGGCCTGTACAACCGCCGCCATTTCCTGGAACGGCTGGAAGAGGAAATCTCCCTGGCCAACCGTAACCACACCAGCCTCTACCTGGCGATTATCGACCTGGACCATTTCAAGCAGGTCAACGACAACCACGGCCATCACAGTGGCGACGAAGTCCTTAGCCGCTTTGGCCGGATCGCCAGCCAGAGTCTGCGCAAGTCGGACCTGCTGGCCCGCTACGGGGGAGAGGAATTTGTGGTGCTGTTCCCCCATGCCTCGCAAAGCGCCTGCGAAGCGGCCCTTGAGCGCCTGCGCCAGCAGTTTTCAGAACAGCATTACGATTTTGCTCCATCGCTACAGACGACCTTTTCTGCCGGTCTCACCGCCTTTCAGGAAGGGGAAACGGCGGATCAGTTAACCAAGCGGGCCGATACCGCCTTGTATGAGGCAAAATCCCACGGCCGAGACCGGATCATCAGCCTGCCCTGAGCCAAACACCGGGAATGCCTGGAGCCCCTGAACAACTCCCGGTATGCTTGCGGCCAGCGGAGGACTCCATGTCAGATATCACCAATCCCAGCCTTAAAAATACCGTTCGCCAATATTTCCAGGACCAGGGTGATGACGCACCCACCTGGACGGAAATCCACGGCATGCTATGCGCGCTGGCCGTAGGACCAGAGGCGGAGACCGTAGACTATGCGGCGGAGCTGGAGATGCCGGTTCCCGAGGAAGTCTGTGATGCCCTCAACCGTCTCAAAGAGAGGCTGGTCACCCAGTTGCTGGGCGGCGATGCCATCAACCTGCCCTGCCTGCTGGACCCGTACCAGGACGATGACGGCCAGGACCTGGCAAGCTGGTGTGCCGGTTTCATGACCGGGGTGTTCGTGGATGAGCAAGCCTGGTACCAGGACGATGAAGAACAGATGGCGCAATTGCTGCTGCCCTTTATCCTGATCTCCGGCGTGGATGATGACGAAGCCCTGGACACGCTCTGGGACAACACCCAGGTTGTCCGGCAAATGGCCCTGAGTGTTCCGGAGATTCTGGAAGAGCTCTACCTGGTATTCCATGGCCCTGATCAGGGAGTGGACCCCGCTTAGGGAACCTTCCCCGCTAACGTGACACAGTTCTGCGCCTTGTTGCTTCTCTCCGACTAGTCTTGAGGTAAGCGCTGCCGCGATCCCAAAAACGCTTCTTACAAAGCGGCAGCCCGATAACACTCTGGGGGGAAATCAAGGTGCGCATCTGCATTGTCACCGGCCTGCTGATTCCGGCACTGGCCTTCGCTGAAACAGCCACCAACAACCCTTGCCCCACCTTGGTCAGTGCGGCTTTCACAACCGACGTGGAAGATCGCGAACCCGTTTCCTCATTGGCAACCGCCCCACTTTCAGCCAATGAACTGCTGTTTTTCACTGCCATCCAGGGTGGCAATGGCCAGCAGCTGCATCACACCTGGTCCTACAACGGTGACGCTATCGTTGATGTCACCCTGGCGGTAGGTTCGGACTACTGGCGCACCTGGTCATCGAAGACCTTTGCCGGCCTTGAGCTGGCCGTGGGCGGTCAGTGGCAGGTCCAGGTTTCTACCCAAAGTGGCTGTCAGCTGGGAACCTGGACCCTGACCCTGAGCGAGGATGGGGCCGCCAGCCAGATGGCGCCTGCACACGCCACGCCACCGCCCCCCTCGGGGCACGCCGAGCCGGAAAGCGCGGATCCCTCACCGGTGGATCTCAGTAAACATTACGACGTTATCCGACAGTTGCTTGACCTTGGTGACACCCGCGCTGCCAAGGTGGCCATACGCCGTGCCCGGCAGCTCACCGACAACCCGCAACAACAGAGCGCGCTTGATTCCCTGGCCACGAATAACGAAGCCTTTGCGCAACTGGAGAGAATGATCCGCCAGCGGGATATCCATGGTGCCCGGGAATTGATGCAGACCCTGGAGATTTCGATCTCGCCCGACAGTCCGGTTTACCCGGCACTGCAAAGTCGGCAAAGGCTGCTGGAACGGCTGGAGGGCGACGACCGCAACGAACCGATCTTCCAGTCCGCATCCAGCCCCTGATCATGACGGGCCGGAGGCCTCAGTCATCCTTGAGGGAAAGGTGGCTGATATCCGGAACCACGGGCGCTTTTTCCTCTTTTTTCTGACCGAGCACCTCGCCGGCCTGTGCCATGCTCAAGTGGCTGACATCCGGTGCTGGCGGGGGTGCCTTCTTGTCGCTGTTATCCATTTTTGCGCCAACCTCCGCCACGGAAAAAGCGCCGGAAAATCCGGTGCCACCGGTGCGGATCGTGCCCACCGTTTCCAGCTCGCCCGTTGAGGCCTGCGCATCCCCCTGGCTGTCCGTTCGGACCGCGGCCGCCGTGTCACGGACAGGCGCCGACGGTTGTGGGGCTGACGGCGGCGTCGCGGCTTCTGCCACCGGGCGCAATTCGCACTCGGCACCGGCCTGTTTCAGTACCGCCCGGAATTTCATGGCAGTGGCCTGATCCGCATCCTTTTTCAGCACCACAGGCTGGCCGGAGAACAGCTTCTCCACCCGCGGGGCCCCCATCTTGAAAATTTTTCCCAGGTTGGCCTTCACGGTGGCAAGGTCCGAGCCTTTCACCAGTTGACCGGTAAACACAATATGAAAACGGGCGTCGGCCATTGTGGCGTCCTCTCTCGTTGTTGCTGCCTTCCCCATGTGGCGATCTGGGTCGGCAGGGTCAGTCATCTTCCAGCGGGGTTTGAGCGCGCGCCCCAGGCGAACCTCAACCCATCTGACTGGCAGCATATTCCGCCAGTGCAGCGATGGTCCGCGACGGATTCAAGCCCAATGCACGGGGCACCATGGCACCATCAATCACAAACAGATTGGGGTAGTTGAACACCTCTCCCCGGTGATCTACCACGCCCTGTTCCACAGAATCCGCCATATTGCAGCCCCCCAGAGGGTGAGGGGTCACCAGATCCTTGAACCAGTTCCATGTGGCTGGAGTCATGGGCTTGCCGCCAGTGGCGGCGGTCAGGGCCAGATGCCTGTCGGCAAGGGCCTGCACCGCTTTTTCTGCCTGCCGGTAATCCCAGTCCAGTTTCAGGCGGTCTTTTTTCCAGGGCCAGTACCAACGACGCCCCAGAGAGAAACGGCCGCCGGGATCATCCATGGCCTGTCCGAACCAGGGCATCATCTTCGCAAAGGGGTCACTGCTGTCACCGTATTCGACCATGGCAGCGCCCAGCCGGGTACCTGCGAATCGCGGATCCTTTCCCAGCCGTTCCATCCAGCTGCCGAGGATATCCGGCACGCCGCCATCTTCGACAAAGTAGCGCGCCCCGCCATCGGAGCCATCCAGATAGTCGATGGCGCTGGTGATGGTGGGCCCGCGAGTGGGCGAAACCCGGCGCTCGTCGTAGAAGGCCATGGTGGCAAAGTCGCCATTGCAGGACCAGTTATGACCCAGCTTGCGGCTGAGTTTCGGCAAGGTCTTGTATTGATCCCGGCAGCGCAGCAGCAATTCCGTGGACCCCATGGAGCCGGCGGCCACGATCACTTTCTCCGCCTTGAAACGTCGCCAGCAATGACCCTCCAGGTCACGGGCCAGCACTTCATAGCCGCCGCCCTGCAGAGCCCGAATGGTGCGCACATGATGCAGAGGACGAACATCGGCACCGGCATTCTCCGCCGCCGCCAGGTAATTCATGTCCAGGGTGTTCTTGGCTTGCACCGGGCAACCCAGATCGCAATTCCCGCAATGCACACAGGTGCCCTGGGTCTTGCCCTGTGGGTTCACCCAGGATTGGCTGTGGCCATAGTCATAGGGATCATCACGCTCCGGGCTCCAGTCCGGATCGAAGGTGATCGCCTGGGGAACGATACGAAACCGCTCTCCGGCCCCCACCGCCTCGGCCCCCTCTTTCATCAGGTGGGTTCGTGCTGTCCACTGATTGGCCGGCAGTTCCTGGACGTTGAGCATGACACCGGTGGTGTCGTAATGAGGCTTGAGGGTGGTGTAGTCGATGGCCTCGGGCCAGCCATGCGCAAAGGCCTCGGGTCTGGCCTCAATGCTGACATTGGCGTAAATCAGGGAACCACCGCCAACGCCGGCACCGGTGGCGATACTCATGTCGCCGAAATAGCGAAAATCAAGCCAGCCGTTCTGTTTCTCAGGCTCGTCCTCATCCCAGAACCAGTCGCGCTGGGAAACCGAGGGATAGGCCTCAGGCAACCAGCGCCGGCCCCGCTCCAGCACGACCACCTGACTTCCCTTCTCCGCCATACGGCAGGCCATCACCGAGCCACCGAAGCCGCTGCCGATGATCAGGACATCCACATTTTCCATCGTCTCCCCCATCCCCTTTTCTTGTCGTTGCCTTTGCGACAACGCTATTTTAATCAAGGTTTTGCACTATAAAATTAACGCTCAATCCTGTCTATTTGCGGCACTTTCCAGTAATCTGGCCACTGTCTTCGCCGGCCTCATTGCAGCACCCATGGAACAGATCGATTTCGTCACTATTGAAGAGCAGCAACGCCCCCGCAAGCGTAACGGCGTCGCTCGCAAACCGGCTGCGAAGAAAGCCGCGAAGCCGCAGCGTCCGGGTGCCGTTCGCGATGGCTATCGCCGCCTCACCGCTGACATCCCCGCCGATCTGCATAAACGCCTGAAAATGCAGGCCCTGATGGAAGACCGTTCTGTTACGGAATTGATTGTTCAGGCCGCCGAGTGTTTTCTCCGTAATCGGGACTAGCCCGTCCACGTGTCGCCCCGTCCTTCACACAATCGTAACGCGCCTGTCATTCCTCCGCACTGTTCCACCGCCATCCTCCTCGTTGACGCCACCGTTGAGGAGCTCGCTGATGGCTGCGGATCTGTTTCTGTTGGGCTGTGCCCTGGTGTTCGGGGTAACCTTTCGCTTTCTGTTCCGTCACCTGCCGGAAGAGCGCTGGCAATTCGTGGCCTCGCTACCCCTGAAAAAAACAGTGACGGCTCCTGGCAAGGCCTGAACCTGACCTTTTATGGGTTGTTCACCGGCATCTCCGGGGGGCTCGGCGTTGCTGCCTTTATTCTTTTGACGGCATCCGCCGGCGTTGCGCTGGGAACCGCCCTGCTGCTCACTTTGGGCGTGCTTGCCATCTGTCTGCCCGCCGCCAAGATCATCGCCACTGTGGTTGAGAAGAACCGCCATGGCTTCACCGTGGGCGGCGCCAGCTTTGTCGGTATTCTTATCGCCCCCCTGTTTCTTTGGCTGGCGGATATGGCCAGCCAGCGCTGGTGGGATACGGCCCTGCCCATTCTGCCCATGTTGGCGGCCATGTCGATTGCCTATGTGTTGGGTGAAGGCATCGGCCGGCTGGCCTGCATCAGTTTCGGCTGCTGTTATGGCAAGGCGCTCAGACATTCACCTTCCTGGGCTCAGCGCCTGTTCAGCACCTTGAATCATGTGTTTATCGGCAAGACCAAGAAGATCGCCTTTGCCGGTGAAATGGAGGCAGTGAAGGTCATCCCCATCCAGGCAATCACCTGCGTGGTGTACACCGCTCTGGCCCTGTTGTGCAGCGCACTCTTCTTCCACCAGCAGTTTGCCCTGGCCTTTGCCCTGAGCCTGGTGGGAAGCCAGTTGTGGCGGGTTTATTCGGAGACACTGCGGGCGGACTACCGAGGCGGCAGCAAGCTGTTCTCTGTCTACCAGATGATGGCCCTCTTTGCCGCACTCTACGGCATCGTCATCAGCCTGGTACTGCCGGTCCATGCGGGTCTGGTGCCGGATCTGGCCGCGGGCCTGGGCGCTCTGTGGTCACCGGGAGTGATTCTCAGTCTGCAGGTGATCACCGTGACCATGTTCTTCTTTTCCGGCACCAGCACCATCACCACCGGGGAGCTCCGCTTCGGCCTGGCCGCTGACTGGCGCAGCCAGGCAGGCTGTGAAGAGGCAGGGTGCAAGGGAGAGAAGAAAGCCGCCGCCTGAAGAGCCGTTGAACTTTCAACTCATCCCAACGCCACCGCCTTCACCTGCGCATACAACTGCGCACCGGGAAATACCTCCAGTTCCCGGGCGGAACGGCTGGAGATACGGGCCAGCAGCCGCTGGTCCCCCAGGACCAGTTGCACCACCGCCTGGCCCGGGCCCACTTCACGCAGACCTGCCACCTGAACCGGGTGGATATTGAGAATGCTGGAATCCTCTGGCGCCTGCCTGCACAGGCTGACATCCCTGGCCGCAATCCGCAGCCGCACCGGGGCATCTCCGGCCACCTGTCGCGCCGCCGGCAGCCAGAATGTCTGCCGCGCCACGTTCACTGCCTGCAAATGATCCCGACTGTCGTAAGCGCCTAACTCTCCGTACAGCAACGCGGTAGCATCGCCCCGCTGGGCCAGCGGGCCATCCAGCCGTGCCAGCTCCTCATGGGCCTTGCCACTTGCCACGATCCGCCCCTGTTCCATCAGCCAGACTTGCCGCGACAGGGTCAGCAATTCATCCAGGTCGTGGGTAACGTAAATCACCGGTACCTGAGTGGCGATGGCGCTGATCATGCCAAGAAGCTCCTGCTTGTGGCCATGATCCAGCGCCGACAAGGGTTCATCCAGCAGCAACAACTCCGGGCCGGCCATTAAGGCGCGAGCCAGTGCCACCCGCTGGGCCTCACCACCGGACAGTGTCTCAACAGAACGGGCCAGCAGGGGTTCAATGCGGGTCTGGCCGACCACCCTCGCCAGATCTTCCTCGCTGGCACCGCGGCGCTTTCTCACATAGTCCAGATTGCCGCGAACATCCAGATGGCGAAACAGGGTCGGCGCTTGAAACATCATACCCAAGGGCCGTTCCCAGGGAGGAAGCCGGAAACCCTCGGTATGCCACAATTGATCCCCGAAGCGGATTTCCCCCTCGCATTCCTGAAGCCCGGCCAGCATTCGCAGCAGGGTACTTTTGCCGGAGCCGGAAGGGCCAAACAGCACAGTCACGCCGCTGGCGGCAAGCTGTGCCTGTACCTGCAGACGGCATTGCCCCACCTGCCCGGCCAGGGAAAATGCCAGACTCAAGGCATCACCCCCACGTTCTGTTTGCGCTGCCAGCGGAACAGGGCCCACAACATCATCACCGACATTACCAGCAGCACACCGGCCAGCCGATGGGCATTGGCATAGTCTCCGGCTTCAACATGTTCATACAGCGCCACGGATGCCACACGGGTTTCTCCGGCAAGGCTGCCACCGATCATCAACACCACACCGAATTCCCCCAGCGTATGGGCAATACCGAGAATAGCCGCGCTGGCATAGCCCTGCCGGGCCTGGGGAATCACCAGCGAGAAGAATCGGTCCAGGGGACGGGCACCCGAGACCGCCGCCATATCCAACTGCCTGGTCTCGATGGCGGCGAAGGCATTCTTCAGGGGCTGCAGGACAAATGGCAGCGAGTAGATCAGCGACCCGATCACCAGGCCGGTAAAGCTGAACGCCAGGGAACGGGCCTCTCCCCACTGGGTCAGCCAGCCACCGGGACCGTTCGGCCCCAGCCCGATCAGCAGATAAAACCCCAGCACCGAAGGCGGCAGTACCAGTGGCAGGGCCAACAAGGCTTCCAGTAACGCCTGACCGGGCAAACGGCGGCGGGCCAGCCACCAGGCCAGCGGCGTACACACCAGCAGCAGGATGGCGGTGGTGACCAGCGCCAGTTTGATGCTTACCCAGAGCGCCAGCCAGTCGCCATCACTCACCATCGTCATCGGCGACCTCGTCAGTACCGTATCCCAACCCGTTAATTCTCTCCCGGGCCGGGGCAGAAAACAGAAACGCATAAAAATGCCGGGCTGCCTTAGAATCCCTGAGCAGGCCCGCCTGTTGGCGTATGGGAGGATAAAGGCCATCGGGAATACGCCACTGCCGCCCACCCTTGTCCTGCACCTGACTCAAGGCGACAAATGCCGCCTGGGCGGCACCACTGTGCGCAAAGTGGTAGCTCTGACCCACGTTCTCTGCCTGCACAAGAACCACCGACTCAGGCAGCGGAAAGCGTCCCAGTACCGCCTGGGCGGCTTCCCCATAGGGGGCAGTGCGGGGATTGGCCATGGCCACCGGCGACACCTGACCGGCGACCAGCGACGGCCCAGCCAGGACCGGCCCGGCATCCGGTGACCACAACACCAGTCTGCCAATCGCATAGGTCCGTACCGTCTCCGGCAGAATCAACCCTTCCGAGGCCAGCTCTTGCGGTCGACGAGCGTCCGCGGCCAGGAAAATATCATAGGGCGCGCCTTGACGAATCTGGGCCGCAAGCTTGCCGGTGGACCCCACCGTGACCTGAATCTCCGCCTCCGGGTGATGCTGGCGATACGCCTCAACCAGTTGCTTCAGCGGAGAGGAAAAATTGGCGGCAACGGCAACCTGTACAGGCTCCGCCACGGCGGTGGCCGCCACCATCAACAACAGGCTGACTAGCAAACACTTCATGAAGGCTCCACGGCGATGACCTGGCAGGGCCCAGTCTATGTCATCACGCCGGGCGGCACTATTGGGGATCCGCCTCGTAAGCTCAGGAGCGAGGTACGAGTAGCGAGTAACGAAAACAAGCTTTTGCTCTTCGCCACTCGTAACTCGTGCCTTGAAACTGGATAGCTCAGGATTGCTTGCGGGGATTCTGACCGCGATGCTGGCGGCCGCGAGCGCGGGCCAGTTCGATCTGCTTTTGCCTTTCGGCAAAACGCGCCTTTTGTTCCGGTGAGGATTCGTCGAAGCACTTCGGGCAGGACACCCCCAACTGGAATTTTTCCGACGCCTTTTCCTCTTCACTGATGGGTCGGCGGCAGGCGTGGCACTGGTCAAATTCACCGGGGTTAAGGTCGTGATCAACGGTCACCCTTTCGTCAAAGACGAAACACTCCCCTTCCCACAGGGATTCTTCTTTCGGCATCTCTTCCAGATATTTGAGAATGCCTCCCTTGAGGTGATAGACCTCTTCAAAGCCCTGCTCTTTCAGGTAGGCAGTGGATTTCTCACAACGGATGCCGCCGGTACAGAACATGGCCACTTTCTTGTGCCTGGCCGGGTCCAGGGTCTCTTTCACATACTCGGGAAACTCCCGGAAGGTTCGGGTTTCCGGGTTGATGGCGCCCTTGAAGGTGCCCACTTCCACTTCATAATCATTGCGGGTATCGATCAGGAGGGTTTCCGGATCACTGATCACCGCGTTCCATTCCTGCGGGCTCAGATAGGTGCCCACGGTACGATTGGGGTCGATGCCTTCTACCCCCATGGTGACAATTTCTTTCTTGAGCTTCACCTTGGTACGCAGGAAGGGATGCGCGTCGTGGAAGGATTCCTTGTGCTCCAGATCCGCCAGACGGGGATCCTCACGGAGCCAGCCAAGCACCGTGTCGATACCCGCCCGTGGACCGGCGATGGTGCCGTTAATGCCCTCGTTGGCCAACAACAGGGTGCCGCGCACATCCTGTGCGAGCATCAGCGCCAGAAGGGGCTCGCGCAACTGCTCGAAATCGCCCAGACGGACAAACTTGTACAGGGCAGCAACGACGATGCTGTCCGACCTTTCCACTTTATGCTGACTCACGCCTTGAACTCCGGATCGTGCTTACTGCCACCAAGACAGTCAGGGGATTGACTCACCTCGCCCCCCTTGGCCTGCCACTCCGCCACGGTATAGGTATGCAGGGCCAGTGCATGCACCGGACCCGCCAGCTCCTCGGCCAGAACCTTGTAGAGCATCTGGTGGCGACGCACCGGCAACATACCGTCAAAGGCGTCGCTTACCAGCACCAACTTGAAGTGGGTTTCTGAATTGGGTGGCACACTGTGCTTGTGACTTTCGTTTTCCAGGGCCAAATGTGCCACAGGGACAGCCTCGGAAACCTTGCGCTCGATCAATGTTGCTACGCTCATGGCACTCACCACCCGGGGATACAAAACCAGTATAGCGCGGCGTCAGGGCCGCGCGGGGGCAGTATTCTACGCGCTTTGCCAGGTCCTGAGAAATGTCCGGCGGTCAGACACTCCCGCTCACTGCGGGGCAGGAATGATGGACTCCCACAGCGTCTCGGCGTCCTTGTCCAGCAAGGCGGCCATCTCCTCGCCCGGCCCGAACTGGCGCACCTTGCGCCCGGCGGACCAACCCTGCCAGCCAGGAGCCTTGCCGTGAGCAAAGTCGCCCCAGGCGGTCTGTACCTGACGGGACAGGGTTCTGGCGGCATCTCCACCGCCGGTGAAATAGATTCCCGCCGGGGTATCGGTGACGCCAAACACGAAGGGCACATCCACCACATGACAGGCTCCCAGCGGCAAGCCGAAGGGTTCGCTCTGCCAGGTAAACTGGAATCCCCAACAATCCGCATTATGGCGGCTCTGGGCATCCAGCAACCGCAATGTGGGCACACGGAAGAGACGATCAGATTCCATGGCCGAAAATATATCCAGCGGACTGCGGCGGGGATCCGGTTTCACCGTGGAATGGTAATACTCGAACGCCCGGGCCCCATTGCCCGGCAGGCCACGCTCGAACCGACGCTGGATTTCCTGATCATCCGCCTCCCGCAGGGAATCCATTTTCACCGTGCCAGCCAGGACGCCGGCGTACTGGAAAAAGTGATATTCATCCCGGCAAACCCCCGCCAGCAGTCTCTTGTCCGCAGCAGCACCGGCGGCAATGGCATCAATCGGCGACTGCGGCAACAGGTCCCCATCCACCATGGGAAGAAAGTTCATCGCAAACTGTGGCGTGGTGGTGCGAAGCCCTCGATCCACCAGCACTTTCACTGCCTGGTTCTGGGCCTTGATCCAGTCTTTTGCGGTGCTGTCGCGCAGCCTCTCTGCGGCACTGCCCGCGCCCGGCAATGCTGCCACAAAAGCGTCGGTGACCCTGCGGACCTGCTCCGGCGCCAGCACAAAATCCGCCGCGCCGGACTGCGAGATGGCAGCATGGAACAGTGAGGCCGCCCGCGGACATGCCAACAGAGCACAGACGCTGAAGCCACCGGCGGATTCTCCGAATACGGTGACCCGGCCGGCATCACCGGCAAAACCACTGATGTTTTCCTGCACCCATTCCAGCGCCGCCAGCTGATCACGCAGGCCCAGATTACTGTCCGCATCCAGTTCCGGCGCCACTGCCGTGAAATCCGCAAAGCCCATGGCCCCCAACC
>Ga0208453_100080_pt1 | contig 19241 bp, 15 predicted proteins | sample Virmet3737_250_FD_185738 | JGI IMG/M metagenome (GOLD analysis project Ga0208453, IMG submission 185738) | Marine viral communities from the Southern Atlantic ocean transect to study dissolved organic matter and carbon cycling - metaG 3737_250... | ecosystem: Environmental > Aquatic > Marine >...
GGAGCCCCATGAGCTGGTCCGATTTTATCGCCACCCAAGACCTGGCCGACAGCGCCCAAGCCCCCTATCTGAGCCATTGCGACCACCTTGCCGTCATCCGCGCCCACGGCGAGGAAGCGGGCCACTACTTGCAGGGCCAGGTGTCCTGCGACCTGCGTGAAGTGGACCAACAGTGCCATCGCACCGGCATGCACCTGACTCTGAAAGGGCGCGGCCTGGTCAGCGTACGCATTGTCCGTGACGGCGACGACTATCTGCTGCTCTGTCCTGCCGGCCTGAGCGAGGCGGTAATCAAGGCACTGATGAAATACCGGCTTCGCGCCAAGGTGGAATTCACCGTGGACCCGAATCTCGTGGTGTTGGGTCTGGCCGGTCATCTCCCCGCCTCGGCCCCTGACCACGGCAAAAGCGCCGAGACCGATCAGGGCCTGTGGCTGCGTTACCCCTTCACCGACCACGCCCTGCTGATCGTGCCGCAGGACAGGGCCGAGCCGGGCTGGCAGACCCTGGCCAGCGACCGGGCGCTTACCCGCGCCAATGGCTGGCAGCTGGCCGACATCGACGCCGGTGAGGGCATGGTTTACCCGGGCGCGGAAGATCTGTTTCTGCCCCAGGTGCTCAATTACGACGTCACCGCCGGAGTGAACTTCAAGAAAGGCTGCTACACCGGCCAGGAAGTCGTCGCCCGCATGCACTTCAAGGGCAAGCTCAAGCAGCGTATGCAGCGGATCGACTACACCGCGGACGTGGACCTGTTACCGGGCGAAACCCTGCGCGACAGCAACGGCAAAGCCGCCGGCGAAGTGGTCAGCGCTGCCCGCACCCCACAGGGCCGTGCTGCGCTGGTGGTTCTGCGTCGGGATACGGATGGCGTGCTGTTCCGGGATGAACAGGCCCTGGACAGCCAGTTGGGAGCACTGCCCTACTCATTGCCGTGGAAAGAGTGAAACTTCAATTAATAGTTAATAATGAATAATTAATAGCTGGCGCGAGCCGGCTTTTTTATGGCTGTAAACGCAAGAGGCCGCGTCCAGAATCTGGGCGCGGCCTCTTGCGCTTGGGAACTACAAAAACTGTTCGCGGCGTTATTAATTATTCATTATTAACTATTAATTGCTTCTAACGGGTGCTTCGGCGCCGGGCACCGGAAGAAGCCCTCAATATACGACCGGGGTACATCGTTGACGCTGCGGTGGCGGAAGGCCGGTTTGCCATCCTTGTCGATCAACAGGGCGCGCACCCCTTCGCGGAAGTCGCCGTGCAGGGAACACTGCACTGCCAGACACCATTCCATGCGGAAAATATCGGCCAGGGACAGATAGGTGGACCGGGCCAGCTGCTCCCAGACCAGGTGTGCGGTTTGCGGGCAGCCCCGCTCCAGGTTACCCAGCGCCTTGTCCAGCCAGCTGTCGCGATCCTTCGCGGCGAGCAACTGCTCCACCACCACTGGCAAGGTCTCGCCATCGCACAGGCGATTGATCTGCGGCAGGTGATCAATCAGTGGATGATTCAGCTCACTCATGTCAGCGGCCTGCTGCTTGAACAGACGATACAGCACGGCCCGGTTGTCGGTGACATCATCGGCAAACGCCTGCTCTGCCAACGCCGCCAGCAGGGACTCTGCATCGCCATCCACCATGCGGTCGGCCATGCCGATTTCCACCGCTTCACGACCGTTGATGTGCACGCCGGTCAAGCCCAGGAACAACCCGGCCCGGCCCGGCAGCCGGTTCAGGAACCAGCTGCCGCCCACATCCGGGAACAGACCGATGGTGATTTCCGGCATGGCCATGCGCGAGCGCGATGTCACCAGGCGGAAATCCGCACCCTGCAGCAGACCCATGCCGCCCCCCATGACGATGCCATCACCGAACACCACCACCGGAATCCGGCTGGTGTGGATGCGGTAATCCAGGGCGTATTCCTCGGCGAAATACTGCTCGGTAAAGGGGTTTCTGCCTTCCCCGGCATGTTTCACCATGGACTTGTGCATCTGCACGATGTCTCCGCCGGCACAGAAGGCCTTGCCCCCAGCCCCATCCAGCCAGATCGCTACCACATCATCACGCTGCTCCCACTGATCCATCTGCTGGATCAGGGCCTGGATCATTTCCAGGCTCAGGGCATTGAGCGCCTTGGGGGCATTCAGGGTAGCGCGGGCGATCACTCGGCCGCAGCGGGTTTCGATTTCGGAAAACAACACGCAGTCAGACACGACAACTCCTTGGGCGTAATTCGGCAAGGATGGTACAGCGGCTAGGGGCTAGCTCCAAGCTTCAAGCTACAAGCTGCAACACGGGGAAAGGCCATGCCTGCCGAAAGGGCCTCGCCCCGCGCTGAGTGAATTGTGGGAAGCGATGCTCGCATCGCGAAGTCAGTGCGAGGAATTCGCGATGTGAACATCGCTTCCCACAAAAACCTTACGCACCGGCGCGGCGCCATCGCGTATCGTGTGGTGCCAAAGCCTGATTCGCGTTGTAGCTTGTAGCTTGAGGCTTGCAGCTGCCTATTCCGGGACGGTCCAGTCGATGGCCGTCTTGCCCTGCTGCAACAAGTACTGATTGGCACGGGAAAAATGGCCGCAGCCGAGGAAGCCCCGGTGGGCGGATAGCGGCGACGGGTGCGGGGCCGTGAGCACGCAGTGTTTATTGCGGTCGATCAGTTTGCCCTTCTTCTGGGCATGACTGCCCCAGAGCAGAAACACCAGCCCCTCACGCTCACGATTCAGATGTTCGATGGCCTGGTCGGTAAACTGCTCCCAACCCTGCTTCTGGTGGGAGGCAGCCTGGCCGGCTTCCACGGTAAGCACCGCATTGAGCAGCAGCACGCCCTGCTCTGCCCAATGGGTCAGGTTGCCATGGGACGGTATCTCGATTCCCAGATCCCGATGGATTTCCTTGTAGATATTGACCAGCGACGGCGGGGTTTTGACCCCACGCTGCACGGAAAAACACAGGCCATGAGCCTGGTTCGGGCCGTGGTAAGGATCCTGTCCCAGGATCACCACCTTCACCTTGTCGAAGGGGGTCAGGTTGAAGGCGTTGAAGATATCCGGGCCGGGCGGGAACACGGTTTTTCCGGCCCGCTTTTCGCTCGCCAGGAAAGCCCGCAGCCGGGCCATGTAATCCTGTTCGAACTCTCCGGCCAGATGCTGCTTCCAGCCGGGCTCCAGCTGCACGTTCTGGGCACTGCTCTCAGCCATGGGGCAACAACTTGTCCAGCAAGTTACACATGCGCACCTCAACGAAGCTCTGTTCGATCTTCTCCGGGTGCACCAGCAGGCGCTGCTCGATGGAGATCATGGCCATGAGAATCAACTCCGCATCCAGGCGGGGGTGCTCACTGCCGAACAGTTCCGTGGCGATGATCAGGCTTTCCAGCTGCTGCTGCAGGTACAGGTCCGCCAGCTCACGCAGGCGGCTGTCCATGATGGCTTCCTGCATGAACGCCTGCTCGGCCACCAGATGGCCACGCCGCGTGTTCAGCTCGTCCACAATGAAGGCCGCCATCATCTTGCCCATCATGTCGATCAGACGCTGGCGCTCATCGGCATCGGCAAGACTGTCACGGGAAAATTGGGATAACAGCGCAAAGGCCTGCTGCTTGAACGGTTCAATCACTTCCTTTAATGCCCGCTCGGCAAACAGGGTAAAGGTATCGGCAATCAGGTCGGAGATATCTTTGAAGTAGTAAGTGGTTGCCGACAGGGGCACATCCGCCTCACGGGCGACCGCCCGGTGGCGCACTGCGCGAATGCCCTCTTTGACAATAATGTTCAGCGCGGCCTCAAGAATCGCCTGACGACGTTGTTCACTGCCGGCACGGCGCGCTTTTCTTCCTTGGTATTGAATTGCACTACTCATGGACACAGTCAGCCTTTGTTGTTTCAGCCCGTTACCCCCCGGGGGGATGTGTTGTGTCGCTCTCCCACTCGCTACCCGCAAGCCGGGGCACAAAATGTGCCCCAATCAAGCCTCAGCGCCCCTGGGGACGCATGTGCGGGAACAAGATCACGTCCCGAATGGACGGTGAATCCGTAAACAACATTACCAGTCGGTCGATACCAATACCCTCACCGGCTGTCGGTGGCAGGCCATGTTCCAGAGCGGTCACGTAATCCTCGTCGTAGAACATGGCTTCGTCATCACCGGCATCCTTTTCCGCCACCTGCTGGCGGAAACGCTCGGCCTGATCTTCCGCGTCATTGAGCTCCGAGAAACCGTTGGCGATTTCACGGCCACCCACAAAGAATTCGAAACGCTCGGTCACAAACGGATTGTCATCCATGCGACGGGCCAGCGGCGACACTTCGGTGGGGTATTCGGTGATAAAGGTCGGGTCCTTCAGGCGGTGCTCCACCGTCTTCTCGAAGATCTCGATCTGCACCTTGCCCAGGCCGTAGCTGTCTTTCAGTGGAATCCCCAGTGACTCGGCAATGGCGCGGGCCCCATCCAGGTCCGCCAGCTTCGCCGGGTCTATCTCAGGATTAAAATGCAAAATCGAATCGAAAACCGTTATCCGGGTAAAAGGTTTACCAAAATCGTACACATCCCCCTGATAACTCACCTCCGTGGTGCCCAGTACATCCTGGGCCAGCTTGCGCAGCATCTCTTCGGTCAGGTTCATCAGGTCGTGGTAATCACCAAAGGCCTGGTAGAACTCCAGCATGGTGAATTCCGGGTTGTGCCGGGTGGAAAGCCCTTCGTTACGGAAGTTGCGGTTGATTTCGAACACCTTCTCGAAACCACCCACCACCAGGCGCTTCAGGTACAGTTCCGGCGCGATGCGCAGGTACATGTCCATATCCAGGCTGTTGTGGTGAGTAATGAAGGGCCGCGCAGTGGCGCCACCGGGGATCACCTGCAGCATGGGGGTTTCCGCTTCCACGAAGCCCTTTTCCACCAGGAAGTTACGGATCCCCGCCACCATTTTCGAGCGGATCTGGAAGGCCTTGCGGGTCTCTTCGTTGACGATCAGGTCCACGTAACGCTGGCGGTAACGGGCTTCCGTATCAGTGAGGCCCTTGTGCTTTTCCGGCAGCGGACGCAACGCCTTGGTCAGCAGCAGGTACTCATCCATCATCACATACAGGTCACCCTTGCCCGATTTGCACAGGGTGCCTTTCACACCAACGATATCGCCCAGGTCCCAATGTTTGGTGTCTTTCTGCACGTCCTTGGAGGCATAAATCTGGATGCGCCCGGACATGTCCTGCAGCACCTTGAACGCCTTGCGATCAAGCATCATGCGGCCAGCAACAGCGACCTGAATATTCTTCTCTGCCAGCTCTTCCTTGCTGAACTCGCCATACTGCGCCTGCAGGTCGGCAGCCAGGAAGTCGCGACGGAAGTGATTGGGGAACGCATTGCCCGCCTCACGGAGTTCGGCCAGTTTGGCCCGGCGCTCGGCGATCAGGCGATTCTCTTCATGCGCCCCTTCCTGAGAATCGATCTGTGTCTGCTGCTCGTCGTTGGACATTGGGGTACCTTGATTTCTTTAATGCCATTGCAGTGGCATTTTTTGCTCATTAAACCACTGAGAGTCAGGTAACTGCCTACCCTCACCAGTCAGTTTTTACAATCCAGCCTTCAGCGACGCTTCAATAAACGGATCCAGCGCGCCGTCCAGTACCTGCTGGGTGTTGTGGCTTTCCACGCCCGTACGCAGGTCCTTGATGCGACCGTCATCCAGCACGTAGGAACGGATCTGGCTGCCCCAGCCGATGTCCGACTTGTTGCTTTCCTGGGCCTGCTTTTCCGCATTGCGGCGCTGCATTTCCACTTCATAGACCTTGGCCTGCATCATTTTCAGGGCCTGGTCCTTGTTCTGGTGCTGGCTGCGCCCGCTCTGACACTGGGTTACCAGGGTGTGCTTCTCGCCACCCTCGTCGGTGTATTCATAGGTCAAGCGCACCGCGGAATCGGTCCGGTTAACGTGCTGCCCCCCGGCACCGGAGGCCCGGTAGGTGTCCACCCGCATGCTGCCCACATCGATATTCACGTCGATATCGTCGTCCACTTCCGGGGACACGAACACCGAACTGAAGGAGGTATGGCGACGGCCGCCGGAATCGAACGGGCTCTTGCGCACCAGCCGGTGCACGCCGGTTTCGGTGCGCAGCCAGCCATAGGCGTACTCGCCTTCAAAACGGATGGTGGCCGACTTGATACCGGCCACATCGCCGGCGGACGCTTCCACCAGCTCGGTCTTGAAACCGTGGGCCTCGCCCCAGCGCAGGTACATGCGCAGCAGCATCTCTCCCCAGTCCTGGGCTTCGGTACCTCCGGACCCGGCCTGGATATCCAGGTAGGCGTTACAGGCATCCATCTGGCCGGAGAACATGCGACGGAACTCCAGATCCGCCACCATCTTCTCCAGCCGGTCCAGCTCGCTTTCCACTTCCGGCAGGCTGTCTTCGTCGCCCTCTTCCACCACCAGCTCCAGCAGCCCGGAGGTGTCTTCCACCCCCTGGGAGGCCTCATTGATGGTGTTGACGACCAGCTCCAGCTGGGCCCGTTCCTTGCCCAGCCCCCGGGCATAGTCCGGATCGCTCCAGACATCCGGGCTTTCGAGCTCGCGCTCGACTTCGGTCAGACGTTCACTCTTCTGATCATAGTCAAAGATACCCCCTAAGCGCTTCGACACGCTCAGACAGGTCGGAAAGATGGGTTCGCAGCGGATTGACTTCCATTACGTCTCTCTAGAATTAGTGCTTGGCAGAATGGATACGTGGAAAACAGCGCAGTCTAACGGTTTGCGGGTTGGCTGACGAGGGGCGGCACCGCCCGCTTCACCGCAAGAGCGCGGCCCGCACGTTTATAACGAAGCCGCTGTAGGAGTTCCTCTTGAGGGACGAACCACGCGTCAGCGTGGAAATCGCCCGCAGAGTCTGCCCCGGATTCGGTTCGGAGCAGCAGAGCAACCGGGGTCTCCAGAATGATCAGGTGACACCCGCATCGCCTGTTTCCTCGCCAGGGCTCGGATTCGTCCCTCAAGAGGAACTCCTACAGCGGCTTTGTCGATGTCCCGGGCGCGCTATGTCAGTCTCTCAGTTCGTAGACGTGGTAGGCATCCGGCTTCATTTGATTGATGGTGGTGCCGATATAACGGGCATTATTGGGAATGCCGGACCCGGTGTTGAACACCTTGAAGGTACGCACTTCTTTGGGGGTGTCGATCACGGTGTCCGCGTCCACTTCCACCCACATGAAAATAATGGCTTCCTGGGGGATATAATCCACCCGCAGAACCTTGCCTTCTTCGGGCAGGCGCAACTCCTGCACCTCGTTCACCACCTTCAGGCGGTGCTTGTGTATGGTCTTCATCTTCGTCCCCTCCGTTAAGGACACAACACAGCGGTGGACGATAGCCACCCCGCGCAGTCAATGCCGGCACGGCCTTTTGGGCCGTACCCCAGTAAAAAAGGCGCCCGATGGTGAGCGCGAAGCGCAATGCTAGCAAAAACCGGCACCGCCGACAGCATTGTCGACAATTTTGCGGGGCGACAGGGTGTGCCAGATCAATCCCCACCCGTTGGAGCCTTGCTCGCAAGGCGAAATGCGAGCCCAGGCTAGCCTTCGACCCTTTCGCCTTGCGAGCAAGGCTCCAACGGTGAATCGGGTAGTTTGGGTAGCCCGGATAGCTCCGGGGAGGTTGGCAGCGTTACAGCGGAATCAGATGCTCGAACAGCAGCTGCGGGTTGCGCTGGCCGCGGAATTCGTTGACTTCCAGACGGTAGACGCCGCGCACCCGGGCGATACGGCTGGGCAAGGCCTCCACCGGCACATTGAAGTGGATGGCATCGATGATGCCGTTGACGCCGGGCAGGCCCAGGGTCAGCTTCAGGTGGCGCTCGCCGACAATACGGTGCTTGAGCACCTCAAATTCTCCATCGAAGCACGGCGCCGGAAAACCCTGTCCCCAGGGGAAGCGGTGGCTGAGCAGTTCCGCGTTGCTGAGGGACAGCTCGTGGTCATCCAGCTCGCCGTCGGTCTCCACCACTTTTTCCAGGGCCCTGGGGGACAACAGCTCACTGACCGCCTTCTCGAAGGCCACCTTGAACTGATCCAGTTTGTCCCGCTCCAGGGACAGCCCCGCCGCCATGGCGTGGCCACCGAACTTGCTCAGCAGTCCCGGGTTAGCAGTGGCCACCGCATCCAGGGCATCGCGCAGGTGCAAGCCGGGAATGGAACGGCCGGAGCCTTTCAGGGTGCCGGGCTGCTGGGCCGGCGCAAAGGCGATCACCGGGCGGTGAATGATTTCCTTCACCCGTGAGGCAAGAATCCCCACCACCCCTTCGTGCCACTCCTTGCCGTACAGACACATCCCTGCCGGCAGGTTCTCCGGGTTCAGCCGCGACACCTCGACCATGGCCGCGTCACGCATGCCGTGCTCGATGGAGCGGCGCTCGCGGTTGATGGTGTCCAGCTCCTGGGCCATATCCAGCGCCTCCGCCTCGGTCTCTGCCAGCAGACAGGCAATGCCATGGGTCATATCCGACAGGCGTCCCGCCGCATTCAGCCTCGGGCCCACCGCAAACCCCATGTCCGCCGCCAGCGCCCGGCTCGGATCGCGCCCGGCCACCTGCAACAGGGCCCGGATACCCGGGCAGCCCTTGCCGGCGCGGATACGACGCAGGCCCTGCTCCACCAGCACCCGGTTGGCGTCGTCCAGGGACACCACATCCGCCACGGTCCCCAGGGCCACCAGATCCAGCAAATCGGTGATCGGCTGCGTGGGGGTGAAACCCTGATCGCGCAGGGCCCGCTGCAGGTCCATCAATAAATAGAAGGCCACGCCCACCCCGGCCAGGTTGGCGGCGGGGAAATCCTCGCAGCCCGGCAGGCGCGGGTTCACCAGGGCATCCGCGTCCGGCAGGGTATCGCCGGGCAGGTGATGATCGGTGATCAGCACCTTGATGCCCCGGGCCCGGGCGGCGGCCACGCCGTCCACGCTGGCGATGCCGTTATCCACGGTGATAATCAGGTCCGGCTGGTACTGCTGCTGGGCCAGCTCAACGATGGCCGGCGACAGGCCGTAGCCGTATTCGAAGCGGTCCGGCACCAGGAAATCCGGGCGCGGGAAGCCCAGCAACTCAAGGCCTCGCACCATCAGGGTGGTGGCGGTGGCACCATCCGCGTCGTAGTCGCCGACAATACAGATACGCCAGTGGTCGGATCGCCCTTGTAACAGCAGCTCCACGGCCCCACGCAATCCTGTGAAGGCAGACGGATGGGGCAAACGCTTGAGCGCCAACTCCAGCTGCGCCGGGTCGTCCACGCCCCGCCCCGCCAGAATCCGCGCCAGCAAGGGCGGCACATCCGGCCAGTCCGGCGTGTGCTGCGGTCGGCGGGTGATGTTGGGCAGGCTGAGCTTGTCTACGGGCATTAATGGGCTCGGTAAAGAATCACGCCACCGTTGGAGCCTTGCTTGCAAGGCGAAGGGTTTCAAGCTGGCCATATGCCAGAGGATATCTCTTCGCCTTGCAAGCAAGGCTCCAACGGAAATGTTGGGAGGGGCAGTCTGCCATGGTTGCCGCAATACGGCACTAACCGCCACGCCTATCAGCACTATCACAGGGAGCAAGTGATGAAATTTTCACCAACCGCAGCAGCCCCGGAGGGCCCACGACCAATTAGTCACAAATTGGGGCTAAAAAAGTCATTCACCTTCCCTATACTTGCGGGCCTACAAGTTTCGTTGTTTATGTAAGCAAACACTCACATGAATGCTTATATGAAGGACGCCGCCTCCCCCATTTTCGGGGGCCGGGCAATACCAAAGCGGCCTGATTCGCCGCGTACTTTGGGACTGGAGAGCAGAAGCTATGATCTATCAAGGCAACGCCGTAAGCGTACAACTGCTTGACGACGGCATCGCCGAACTGAAGTTTGACCTTCAGGGCGAGTCCGTTAACAAGTTCAATAAGGAAACCGTGGAAGACCTCGGCAAGGCTGTCGATGCCATTAAAGGCAACAACGACATCAAAGGCCTGGTCGTGACCTCCGGCAAGTCGGTTTTCATCGTTGGCGCCGACATCACCGAATTCACTGACATGTTCAAACTGCCGGAAGACGAAATCGCCGGCTGGTGTCTGAAATCCAACCAGGTCTTCAACGCCTTTGAAGATCTGGATATCCCCAAAGTGGTTGCCGTTAACGGCATCGCCCTGGGTGGCGGCCTGGAAATGTGCCTGGCCGCAGACTTCCGTGTACTGAGCGAAAAAGCCCAGGTGGGACTGCCGGAAGTGAAGCTGGGCCTGTTCCCGGGCTTCGGCGGTACTGTGCGTCTGCCCCGTGTGATCGGCGTGGACAACGCCGTTGAGTGGATCGCCGCCGGCGGCCAGCACAAGGCTGACAAGGCCCTGAAAGTGGGCGTTGCCGATGCCGTGGTTGCCCACGACAAGGTTAATGACGCTGCCATCGACCTGGTCAAGCAGTGCCTGGCCGGCAAGATCGACTTCCGCGCCAAGCGTCAGGAAAAGCTCGAGCCCCTGAAGCTGCCGCCCATGGAAAACATGATGGCCTTCCAGACCTGCATGGCCATGGTCCAGGGTCAGGCTGGCAAGAACTACCCCGCTCCCGTGGCGGCCGTCAAAGCCATGCAGGCCCACGCCGGCATGACCCGCGACAAGGCGCTGGAAGTGGAAGCCAAAGGCTTCGCCAAAGTCGCCAAGACCCCGCAAGCCACCGCCATGGTCGGCCTGTTCCTGGCAGACCAGCAGGTGAAGAAGGTCAACGGCAAAACCGCCAAGTCCGCCAAGGGCTTTGAGCAGGCCGCCGTACTGGGCGCCGGCATCATGGGTGGCGGTATCGCCTTCCAGTCCGCCCTGAAAGGCACCCCCATCATCATGAAGGACATCGCCGACAAGGCGCTGGACCTGGGCATGAACGAAGCCTCCAAGCTGCTCGCCAAGCGCGTCAGCAAAGGCAAACTGGATGCGGCCGGCATGGGTAAAGTGCTGTCCAACATCCGCCCCACCCTGAACTATGGCGACTTCGGTAACGTTGGCGTGATCGTGGAAGCGGTGGTCGAGAACCAGAAGATCAAGCAGTCCGTTCTGGCCGAAACCGAAGAGAAAGTGGAAGACGGCACCATCCTGGCATCCAACACCTCCACCATCTCCATCACCAAGCTGGCCGAAGCCCTGAAGAAGCCGGAAAACTTTGCCGGCATGCACTTCTTCAACCCGGTACACATGATGCCGCTGGTGGAAGTGATCCGTGGCGAGAAGACCTCCGACGAAACCGTCGGCACCCTGGTGGCCTACGCCCAGAAAATGGGCAAAACCCCCATTGTGGTCAACGACTGCCCCGGCTTCCTGGTTAACCGCGTACTGTTCCCCTACTTCGGCGGCTTCGGCATGCTGATGCGCGACGGTGCCGATTTCCAGGCCGTGGATAAAGTGATGCAGAAGTTCGGCTGGCCCATGGGCCCCGCCTACCTGATGGACGTGGTCGGCATCGACACCGGTGTTCACGCCGCCCAGGTTATGGCCGACGGCTTCCCCGAGCGTATGCAGTACGACTTCAAAGACGTCTCCACCGTGATGTTCGAAAACGAGCGTTATGGCCAAAAGAACGGTGTGGGTTTCTACAAGTACGAGCAGGACAAGAAAGGCAAGACGCAGAAAGTGGTCGACGAAAAGACCTACGAACTGATCAAGCCCCACGTCGCCGACACCCAGGAATTCGATGCGGACGAAATCATCGCCCGCATGATGATTCCCATGTGCACCGAAACCGTTCGCTGCCTGGAAGACAACATTGTAGGTTCCGCTGCCGAGGCCGATATGGCCATGATCTACGGCATCGGCTTCCCTCCCTTCCGTGGTGGTCCGCTGCGCTACATCGACAGCCTCGGCGTGAAAGAATTCGTCGCGCTGTGTGACAAGTACGCGCACCTGGGTGGCATCTACGAAGCACCGCAGATGCTCAAAGACATGGCCGCCAAGGGCGAGTCTTTCTTCGCCTAAGCCACGGACTGACAGGAGTTATAGAAATGAGCTTGAATCCCAATGACGTAGTTATCGTCGATGCGGTCCGTACTCCCATGGGCAAGAGCCGTAATGGCCAGTTCCGTCACGTGCGTGCCGAAAAACTGTCTTCCCTGCTGGTGGAAGCGCTCATGGAGCGTAACCCCAACTGGGACATCCAGCAGACCGAAGACGTGATCTGGGGCTGTGTAAACCAGACCAAAGAACAGGGCATGAACATCGCCCGTAACATCGCCATGCTGGCCGGCCTGCCGCGCACCAGCGCCGCGCAAACCGTGAACCGTCTGTGTGGCTCTTCCATGCAGGCCCTGCACTCCGCCGCCCAGGCCATCCAGACCGGCAACGGTGACGTGTTCGTCATCGGTGGTGTGGAGCACATGGGTCACGTGGCCATGGATCACGGTGTGGACATCAACCCGGAGATCTCCAAGGTCACCGCCAAGGCCTCCAACATGATGGGCCTGACCGCGGAAATGCTGGGCAAGATGCACGGCATCAGCCGTGAGCAGCAGGACGAGTTCGGTGTGCGTTCCCACCGCCTGGCCTGGGAAGCCACCCAGGAAGGTCGCTGGAAGAACGAGATCGTTCCCATCGAAGGTCACGACCAGGACGGCAACAAGGTCCTGTGCGAGATCGACGAAGTGATCCGTCCCGGCGCCAGCATCGAAGACATGCAGAAACTGCGTCCGGTCTTCGACCCGGCCAACGGTACTGTCACTGCCGGTACCTCCTCTGCCCTGTCCGACGGTGCCTCCGCCATGCTGGTCATGAGCGCCGCCAAGGCGGAAGCCATGGGCCTGAAGCCCCGCGCCAAGATCGTCTCCATGGCCGTGGCAGGTTGCGACGCCGCCATCATGGGTTACGGTCCTGTACCGGCTACCCAGAAGGCCCTGGCTCGTGCGGGTCTGACCATCGACGACATCGACTACGTGGAGCTGAACGAAGCGTTCGCCGCCCAGTCCCTGCCCGTCATGAAGGACCTGAAGCTGCTGGACGTGGCTGACCAGAAAGTGAACCTGAACGGCGGCGCTATCGCCCTGGGGCACCCGCTGGGCTGCTCCGGTGCGCGTATCACCGGCACCCTGCTGAACGTACTGGAATGGAAAGGCGGCAAACTCGGCCTGGCCACCATGTGCATCGGCCTGGGTCAGGGTATTGCGACCGTGATCGAGCGGGTATAACGCTTGATACCCGAAGCCTGACGCCGGACGCGCTCCGGTGTTCAGGCCCGGAGCCAATTTCCGGGCTCGCCTCACAAGGGCGGGATTGGAAACAAAAAACCCCGGCTTATCCGCCGGGGTTTTTCTTTGTCTGGCACCGCAACTGTCCAGAGCGGTGGAGCAGGTTAAAAGCAATCAGCGCGTAGGGCTCAAACTCTGATCTGGCATCGCTTTCTCTCTGTTTTTCGTTCTTTAACACCAGATTGGCCCGTCTTGCCCAATCTTCCCGCTCACTCCCCTCGAAGCCCTACCCTCCCTTCGGTACAGTCATGAATCTGTCACTGAGCGGGCTGACCTCAAACGCCAGCACGTGTCTCGCACGGATCAAGGAGGATGCTTTCATGATTGAGTGGATTGAACAGCACCAGAAAGTCCTGTCAGTCATCGCCAGTTTCGGCTCACTGATTATCTGGATCATCTATGCACAACTTCTCTACTTGGGATTCCGGCGCCAGCGGAGCCCTCGTCTGATCATCAACCGCGGGCGCAACAAAGACATCAACGCCCTCTGCCTGATCAGCAACATGAGCGCCGAATCCGTATTCGTGCAGTATATTATCGCTGAACTGGATACCTCTCAGGGCGTCGTATCCATGGACGTGACAGACTTCGAACAGGAATATAATCAGGGCGATGAAGATCCTAGCAGGCACGCTCCTAGTTCCCATTCAGAGTCCATGACACAAACCACCCGCCAGGGCCCCATCCAGCCCGGCAGCTTCTCGCACATTGGCACCTTCCGGGAGCTGGTAGAGCGCATCGCCCGCTGCGAAGGCATTGAAATGGATGGCCATACGCCGAGAGGAAACGTTGAGTTCACCCATCTTACCCTGCGGCTGATCGGCATCTATGGCCCCGAGAACAAGCCCATTGGTGCAGAACGAAGCTTCCACCTTACCTACAATGAGGAGGCTTTCTCCCTGAGCCCCGCCGCCTGGGATACAAAGCAACTCACCTCCCTGCGTCAACGCCACAAACTGAAGAAAATCGTGGAGCGACTCAATACCACAAACGTGTCGGTGTCATCGCCATTGCAAGAGGCCGAAGCAAGGCAGTCCAGGGCCTAGCAAGCAGCGGCATCCATAGAGTGAGAATCAAGCCAATGGCTTAAGAATAGGCCTGCTGCTCTTTAGGAGTGCACCCAGTTTCCAGGGAGTTCATTCACACCGCCCCCCCATCAACACACAAGATTGAGGAACTGGCCTTGGGCTCCTATTTCTGTCCGTTGAGTCAGCGGTGCAGAGCGCGTACGGTAGTGAAGCCTTTCACGAGCAGATGGAACCATGATGCGAGAAGCCACCGTACTCCCAACAGCGAGGTTGCCCTGGTAATGGACTCGTACACTTCGCCGCTTGAATCACGGGATGTACTCAAAAATGCCGCCAGGGAAGTTCGCACGGTAGGCTTCGAGCTTGAGTTTTCCGGTATCTCATTGCGCGATACCGCCAACGTGGTTTGTGATGTACTTGACGGAACGGTGACAGAGAAAACCGCCGCGCAAGTGTGTGTGCAAACCGCTCACGGTGATTTCAATATCGAGCTCGACTGGGATTTCCTCAAGACAGCGGCCGCCAATGCGGGCGAGACCGTGGATGAGCTGCTGCATCCCCTGTCAAAGGCGGCAGCGCTGCTGGTCCCCGTCGAGGTGGTGTGCCCGCCATTACCGGTAACATCACTCACTATCCTGGATGATATGGTCGAGGCGCTTCGCAAGGCCGGCGCCACCGGTACCGAAGAATCGCTGATCGCGGCCTACGGGGTCCATATCAATGCGGAAGTACCGGCACTGGATGCGCCAACCATTCACCGTTACCTGCGCGCTTTCGGGCTGCTCCAGTGGTGGCAGATCGAAGCCAACGATGTGAATCTGGCGCGCCGCATCAGCCCTTATATCGACCTGTTCGAGGAGTCCTATATCAAGCTGCTGCTGACCCGGGATGAACCGGACATCGCCACCCTGATCGACGATTACCTTGAACATAACCCGACCCGCAACCGCGCCCTGGACATGTTGCCCCTGTTTGCCGAGATCGATGCGGACCGCGTCCGCGCTACGGTCGATGACCCGAAAATCAAGTCGCGGCCGACCTTTCATTACCGATTGCCCAATTGCCAGATTGACGACCCGCAATGGAGCCTCAACGCTTCCTGGCTGCGCTGGTGCTGGGTTGAACAACTGGCCAACGACGACGCCTCACTCCAGGCGCTGGGCAAAGACTTTCTCACGGCAGACAGACCGCTGCTTGGTGTGGATCGTGGCGCCTGGGTGAAAAGGATAGCCCGATGGATGGAAAACCACGCATAGGAGTGACCGGCAACCACCGTCGCTGGGCGCCGGCCTGGTGGTGCACGGCCCTGGCCCTGCGCCTGTGCGGTGCGGTGCCCCAACGCCTTTCGATTGATCATCCCTGGCAGGGCGAGCCGCCGGATGCACTGGTGATCGGTGGCGGCAACGACATCAGCCCGGAGCACTACGGCGGTGAAGTCGATGCCAAAGTCAAACTCGACCCGGCACGGGACACCCTGGAAATCGAATGGATTCGGCATGCCCTCAGCCACGGCATTCCCATCTTGGGCATCTGCCGCGGAGCGCAATTGATCAACACCGTCCTCGGCGGCACCCTCTACAATGACATCCGCCACATTCGCCGCCTGACCTATAACCGCCCTGGCCTGCTACCCACCAAACAGGTCTGGCTGGAACCCGGCTCCCGACTCGCCCACATCACCGGCAAGACCAAACTGCGCGTGAACAGCCTGCACCATCAGGCCGTGGAACGGCCCGCCGACGCCCTGCACCGCACCGGCTGGGATCTGGACAAGATCACCCAGGCCATTGAGCCCACTGACAATGCCCCCATCATCGGCGTCCAGTGGCACCCTGAATACATGATCTACCTGCGGTCGCAATTCAGGATCTTCCGGTGGTTGGTGGACAGGGCGTGTAGTAAAGGTCACCAAGGCTGACACAGGTATTGAATTGACGCACGGGGCAAGACCTGACCCTAAATCCGTGGGAGGAAAGCTACTGAAAAAGCTGTTTAAATAAAGGCTCTGTCGAGGGCGACTGTCAGGTGATAACCATCACTGTACATATTTACAAGGCCTACTTTATGGGTGCCCTGTTGTTAACCAAAAAAAACACATCCATAAGAAAAAAAATCAAAATAATCATGGAAAATAATCGTTTAAAAACTCTTTCGAGTCATCGTCTGAATCATAATCGTATGTCGCATCCAAAACATAGCTATCCTGCTTTATAAGTCCATCAATCAAGACACCGAGGCTCAATCTTTCAACTTTCCCTTTCGCAGAAACCATCTTTTTCAGGCAAACTTCAGAATCTGACAAACTTCCATAGCGCTTATATATATCATCAACCAACCCATCAATCGGATTTTCTGAAGCGTATAGGTACAAAACGCCAGACCACCAGTCAAAGCGAGTTGCATTTACTATATCAAAATCTCTTCTTCTCATTATTTCTTCAGCAGCCAAGTGTTCCTGAAATCGCAAATGCCCAAAGCTGTATGCATCTTCAAGTGGAACTTTCTTTAGTATATTACAAGGATCAACCAATTCAGAAAACAATTCCTCGCAGTTAGCTCTAGATTTTTTGCCGTAAGAAGAGCTCACTAGTATATTGATAATATCAGACCTTGAAGCTTGGCGAACTTGTCTATCATGCAGCACAAAAGCTATTTTTTTTGCTGCATCCTCTATATCATCTTGAGTGTTTTTAGTTCTCACCACATCCTTAAAGTTGTCATACATACCCGAAAGAAGCCTAATTCTTTTTCGGTATATTTCGATTTCACTTCTTGGGATATCTACACCTTTATTATGTAGATTACATATAATTGTAGCCAAGAGCGGATTCTTAATAACATGAATAATCTCTCTCTCCTTTAAATCTTCAATCACTTTTAGCGCTTTTCTTTCATCGGCAATCCAACCATTAATAAATCTCTCCAGCTGGCGCTCATTAAAAGGAAGAAGCGTCAACCCAACGAAATCAATTTCATCAATATATTTAACACAATCCCTACTAGATACAATAACCTGGCAGTTTAAAAATTCTTTTGATATTTGATTGATCGCATTTATAATCCATGGCGCTACTTTAATAGCCTCATCAATACCATCGAAGATAAAAACGGACTTAGCTCCTGAAGAAACTGCTGAAATGGTTCGGCCAAGCTCATAAGGAGTATTATCAACCCCTCTGTAGACAAGAAGGTAGAGGAAAAATTTCTCGAAGGCTTTTAGTTTATCAAAATCATCTCTTCCCAACTCAATTTTAGCCGACAAAATCCTATTCAATGGAAAATAATATACATTCTTAGAATCGTCATTTTTCTCTATTTCATTCTTTGAATAAACCTGTAGGGTCGTAGTCTTTCCAGCACCAGCCTCTCCGTAAAGGGCCGCATTGATTCCCGTATTAAATACATCTTGTATGGATAAGGATATTCGATCTTCTATTTTTTCTTTGTTCGTTAAGACAAAAAAGGAACCAATATCCTCTCCAAGAAAAATCATGGAATTGACCACTGATAAAATATGTCTAATGTCACTTAAAAAAACTTTAATTTCATCATGATCAAGACTTCCCGAATTCATTTTTTCAACCGAATCAATATACCATTTACCGATTCCATCCCACCAGCTCTCCACACTCTGAGGAACAACTTTAAAAATATACTCAGGACTAGATACCGCCTTAGCATTTTTCTTATTCTTTTCTTCTAATAGAGCATTCAATGAATTTAAAATTGACTCCGCATTATCAACTCCCTTTTTATTAACATACCCTCTGGACCTCATAGCCTCAAAGTCATTACGAATATTTTCTATTAACACAGAATCCAGTTTATTTAAATCTGAAACAACGTAATCAAGTGAACTCCTAACATCTTGAAGCTCCTCATACATACCTTTTTTTAGACCATCCGCCGACTTGGAGATTTTTGTATCAATTTTTATTTTTTGATCTTCGATAATCTCTACCAAAGATTTTTTTAGCTCGTCTATCTCATAATCAATTTCAATAATTCTTTTTAGTACCTCAATATTACCCTTTGATCTATATCTCTCACCCCAATCTTTATACTCATTTTCTATCACAGAAAAATGAGGCGAAATCATATTTTTATCACACAAAGAAAAAACATGTTTTTTTACTTTAATCCATTTATCTTTCGATAAAACATATCTTTTCTCGCTTGCCTTTATGGACCTATTTAAAACTGTATTTGAATCAGCCTTCCCAACAAAAAAATCCAAGTCGCTGTAAAAATTTTCTCTTATAGGGTCCTCAGAAGCCCTTATAGCTTTCAATAATTCAATATTCTGAAGCTCTCTAACAGAAGAAGATATTTTATCCGCAGGAGAAACAACAAAATTATCTATGATTTCTGGCGCCAGCTTCTTTATCTGCTCATATATCATCGCCCCATCGATAACCGAAAGTTTTCCATCTAGATTTTTGATGGCTTCAAACTGCTCTCTAATTACTCTTGTATTAACCAAAAATGGAGTAGCAAAATAAACTTTATTAGGGATATACTCTCTTCCATCTTTATACTTAATGGGATTCGATAGACACTGATTTAGCTGCAGCATATACTTCTGCACCTTTTCGGCCGAAAGCTTACCTTTTTTTCTACTTTTTTTGACTGGACAACCGTCACAGAATAAGACCCAAACTCTTCATCCTTGAATGCTATTAGATCTTTACCCTCTTCAACTACGCCCCCATTAAATTGAACATCGAAATAACCCATTTTCTTAAACAGAGGAACAAGAACAGATTTAGTAAAATCATCCTCATGAAGCTTCTGGACTTCACCCAAAAAAACATCTTGCTCAGACATAAAATTCCTATTTATATATAAATTATCTAAGTAAACCGGTGTCGAGTCATGGCCGTACATCAATGCACGCGGGAAAATTTGGGTCAGGTCTTGCCCCGTGCATCAACCTGAATCTTTGCCGCACCCCGGCACTGCGGGAACCCGCTACAC
>Ga0208453_100083_pt1 | contig 18901 bp, 15 predicted proteins | sample Virmet3737_250_FD_185738 | JGI IMG/M metagenome (GOLD analysis project Ga0208453, IMG submission 185738) | Marine viral communities from the Southern Atlantic ocean transect to study dissolved organic matter and carbon cycling - metaG 3737_250... | ecosystem: Environmental > Aquatic > Marine >...
GCTCCACACGGGCTGGTGGCAGACGAAAGGGCTCCTGCGATGATGATCGACAACCTCCCCTACCGCCAGGTCGCGGTCGACGATCTGCGTCCGGGAGGGCTGCTGTGCGTCGCCGACCACGCCTCCAACCACGTCCCCGAAGACATCGAGCTGGGCATCGACCCGGCCTTGCTCGACGCGCATATCGCGGTCGATATCGGCGTCGAGGGCATTGCCGACCGGTTGGCCCGGCGCCACGGCATGCCCGCGCATATCGCTACGGTCAGCCGCCTCGTGTGCGACCTGCATCGGCGCGAGGACGATCCCGCAGCAGTGCCGAGCGAGAGCGACGGGACGCTGATCCCCGGCAATATCGGCGCCAATGTCGAAGCCCGGCTGGACCGGTTCCACCGTCCGTATCATGCCGCGCTGGCCGAACTGATCGCGCGGGCCCAGCCGCGCCTGATCCTGGCGCTGCACAGCTTCACGCCGAAAATGGCCACCAGCGACGAACAGCGCCCGTGGGAAGTCGCGCTGCTTTACAACCAGGACGACCGCGCGGCGCGCCATGCGATCCGCCTGTTCGGCGAGCAGGGCCTCAATGTGGGCGACAACCAGCCCTATTCCGGCAAGCAGCTCAATGCGACGATGGACCGCCACGCCGAGGCGCAGGGCATCCCCTATTGCACGGTCGAAATCCGCCAGGACCAGATCGGCACCGCCGCTGGACAGGCGCGCTGGGCGACGCTGCTGGCCGATGTGATGGGCCGCGTCGCGCTCGAGGTCTGAGGAGGCGCTTCGTCGTTTGTGGTTTGCGGAGCGCCGATACCGCACGCCAAGACGCGAAGACAGGTTTCCTCGCGCTTTCCCGGCATCCCCGCGAAGGAAGGGATCCAGCTGACGTGGCGTTAAAGAACGAAGGTCATCTGGGCCACTGCCTCCGCAGGGGCGACGCGGCGGATGCGGGTGGCTGACGGTTCCTCCGCTCCCCAGCGCGCAAATCCCGCATCTAGCTTCGCGTAAAGATTTTCCGCTTCGACCCGCACCCGCGATCCTCTAGTCTGTCCTCCTCCCCGAAGCCGACCGGACCAATATCATGCCTGCCTATCGTTCCCGCACCACCACCCACGGCCGCAACATGGCCGGCGCGCGCGGATTGTGGCGCGCGACGGGGATGAAGGATGGCGACTTCGGCAAGCCGATCATCGCCGTGGTCAACAGCTTCACGCAGTTCGTGCCGGGCCATGTCCACCTCAAGGACCTCGGCCAGCTGGTCGCGCGCGAGATCGAGGCAGCGGGCGGCGTGGCCAAGGAATTCAACACCATCGCGGTCGATGACGGGATCGCCATGGGGCACGACGGCATGCTCTATTCGCTGCCTAGCCGCGACCTCATCGCCGACAGCGTCGAATATATGGTCAACGCGCATTGCGCTGATGCGATGGTGTGCATTTCCAATTGCGACAAGATCACACCGGGCATGCTGATGGCCTCGATGCGGCTCAACATCCCCAGCGTGTTCGTTTCGGGCGGGCCGATGGAAGCGGGCAAGGTCGTGGTGAAGGGCAAGGAAGTCGCGCTCGACCTGGTCGATGCGATGGTCGCGGCGGCGGATGAGAGCTACACCGACGAGGAAGTGACCGCGATCGAGCAGAACGCCTGCCCGACCTGCGGTTCGTGCAGCGGCATGTTCACTGCCAATTCGATGAACTGCCTGACCGAAGCGCTCGGCCTTTCGCTGCCCGGCAACGGGTCCACGCTGGCGACGCATGCCGACAGGCAGGGGTTGTTCGAACGCGCGGGACGGCTCGTGGTGGCGCTCGCCAAGCGCTATTACGAGGAAGACGACGCAAGCGTCCTGCCGCGCACCATCGCCAGCTTCGAGGCGTTCGAAAACGCGATGAGCCTCGATATCGCCATGGGCGGGTCGACCAACACCGTGCTGCATTTGCTGGCCGCCGCGCATGAAGCCGGGGTCGATTTTACCATGAAGGACATCGACCGGTTGAGCCGCCAGGTGCCCTGCCTGTCGAAGGTCGCGCCTGCCAAGGACGATGTCCACATGGAAGACGTGCACCGCGCCGGCGGCATCATGGCCATCCTCGGCGAACTCGAGAAGGCGGGGCTGCTCCACACCGCGCTGCCGACCGTCCACAGCCCGACCATGGCCGATGCGCTGGACGATTGGGATATCGGCCGCACGCAGAACAACACAGTGCGCAATTTCTTTGCCGCCGCGCCGGGCGGGGTGCCGACGCAGACCGCCTTCAGCCAGTCCAACCGCTGGCCCGAACTCGATCTCGACCGCGAAACCGGGGTGATCCGCAGCGCCGAGCACGCCTTCAGCAAGGATGGCGGACTGGCAGTGCTTTACGGCAATATCGCGCGCGACGGCTGCATCGTGAAGACCGCGGGGGTCGATGAAAGCATTCTCACCTTCTTCGGTCCGGCGAAGGTTTACGAAAGCCAGGACGATGCGGTCACCGCGATCCTTACCGGGCAGGTGGTCGAAGGCGACGTGGTGGTAATCCGCTACGAAGGGCCGCGCGGCGGGCCGGGGATGCAGGAAATGCTCTATCCGACCAGCTACCTCAAGTCGAAGGGGCTCGGCGCAGGCTGCGCGCTGCTGACCGACGGACGCTTTTCGGGCGGCACATCGGGGCTGTCGATCGGCCATGTTTCGCCCGAAGCGGCCGAGGGTGGGACCATCGGCCTGGTCGAGGAGGGCGATCTGATCGAAATCTCGATTCCACAGCGTACGATCACCCTGGCCGTGCCCGACGACGTGCTGGCGGAGCGGCGCGCCGCGATGGAAGCGCGCGGGTGGCAGCCGGCCAAGCCGCGCGACCGGCGCGTCTCGCCCGCACTCGAGGCCTATGCCGCCATGACCACCAGCGCCGCACGCGGGGCCATCCGCGATGTCGGGCAGCTGAAAAAGCGCTGACACTTGCCCCGCGGCCGCGCGCGTGGCAGCGGCGGCGGATGGTCAAACCAAGATCCCTCTCATGCGCGCCGCTGGCGGCGCTGGCGCTGGCCGCCTGCGATGTATCCCCCGGTATCGAGAGCGAGGGCGGCACCAGCGTCGCCTGCGCGCTCGGCGGCGCGAGCGACTTTGCCAGCGAATGCCGCCTGGTCCAGAGCGGCGAGGGCACGGGCGCGGTGTATGTCATGCGGCATCCCGATGGCGGTTTCCGGACCCTGGTGCCTGCGGACACCCCCGCCGGCCTCGCCGAATCCGACGGATCGCAGATCGCGACCAGCAAGCGCGAGGGGGGCGACATTGTCCTGATGATCGGCGACGACCGCTACCGCTGGAAGGAACCGGCCGATGAGTGAGCCCGTGTTGACGGTCGAGCAGATGCGCGCGGCTGAGCGTGCCGCAGTGGATGCCGGGACCAGCGAATGGGAACTGATGCAACGCGCCGGTCGCGGCGCGGCGCTGTGGGTCATGCGCGCGGCTGCCGGGCGCGGTGTGACGGTGCTGTGCGGGCCGGGCAACAATGGCGGCGACGGCTATGTCATCGCGCAATGCCTGCTTGGCGCAGGCTATGCGGTCGAGGTGATCGCGCCGCGCGAACCCTCCAGCACTGCGGCGCGCACCGCGCGGGCGCATTACGAGGGTCCCGTGAGCGAAGCGGCCCGGCTGCAGCACCCCGTGGTGGTGGATTGCCTGTTCGGCTACGGGCTTTCCCGCGCAGTCGAGGGCCCTTTTGCCGAACTACTCGAAGATCTAAAGGCAAATGATTGTTATCGTATCGCAATCGACGTACCCAGCGCGGTCGAAAGCGACAGCGGCCGGGTGCTCGGACCGCTCCCTCGCTACGATCTCACGCTGGCGCTCGGGGCATGGAAACAGGCGCATGCGTTGATGCCGGCGGTTGCCCGGATGGGGGCCCTGCGACGTGTTCCGATCGGGATCGAGACCGGGGGCGGAACCGCGGCGTTTGCCGCGCCGCCGCGGCTCGGCGCTCCGGCCGCCGATGCCCACAAATACCGGCGGGGCCTGCTTGCGATCGTCGCCGGCGCGATGCCCGGCGCACCGCTGCTGTCGTCCGAGGCGGCAATGCGCGCGGGGGCGGGCTATGTGAAATTGCTCAGCGAACACGCGCATCCCGATGCCCCCGCAGAACTGGTGATCGAGCAGGGGGATTTCGCCGAGGCCATTGCAGATGAACGGATCGCGGCGCTCCTGGTCGGCCCCGGGCTGGGTCGCGACGGCGCTGCCCGTTCACGGCTCGCGGCGGTCCTCGGCCGGGGGTTGCCGGCGGTGCTCGACGCCGACGCGCTGCATCTGCTCGATGCGAAGCTACTGGCGGAGGCCGATGCTTCGAACCTGTGCGTTACCCCGCATGAAGGCGAACTGGCGGCGCTGTGCGAGGCGTTCGGCGTCACGGCGGAGTGCAAGCTCGACCACGCGCGGCGGCTTCATGACGTCACCGGGATGACCGTGCTAGCCAAGGGCGCAGACACGATACTCGTGGCTGGCGGCATGACGTCATTCTTCCCGCGCGGGTCCAGCTGGCTGTCGGTCGCGGGCACCGGCGACGTCCTTGCCGGCATCTTCGCTGCGCGGCTCGCGGTACACGGCAATACGCGCCGCGCTGGCGAAGAAGCGGTGTGGTTGCATCACGAAGCGGCGCGGCGCGCGGGCCCTGCCTTTACCGCCGGCGAGCTGGCCCGGGCGGTCCGGACCGCAATGGAGACATTCCTGTGAGCGACAGCGAGATCATCGAACGGATCGCCGCCCGCGGTGACGGAATCACGGCATCGGGCCGCCACGTCGCGGGCGCTGTACCCGGCGACGCGGTTGCCGCCGATGGGACGCTGATTGCCGGGCCGCATCATGTCACGCCCCCGTGCCGCCATTTCCCGGAATGCGGCGGCTGCCAGTTGCAGCAGGCCGATGAAACCGCGCTGCGCCAGTTCGTTACCGACCGGGTCGTCCATGCCGCCGAAGGGCAGGGCATTGCCATCGGCGAGGTGCTGCCGACGCATCTCTCGCCAGCCAATTCGCGGCGCCGCGCGACGCTGCACGCGCTGCGCACGGCCCGGGGTGCAGTGCTCGGTTTTCGCGAAGGCGGGGCGCATCGCATCGTCGACATGCGCGAATGCCACATCCTCGTGCCCGAGCTTTTCGCGCTGGTGGGGCCGCTGCGTTCGCTGGTTGCCGAACATGGGGCACGCCAGCCGGTCGATATCGAACTCACGCTGGTCGACGAAGGCGTGGACTGCACGCTCAAGGGCATCGAGGCAGATGGCCTCGCGGCGACCGAGGCGCTGCTCGATTTCGCGCGCGACAATGCGCTCGCCCGGCTCTCGCTCGATCGCGGTTTCGGCCCCGAGACCGTGTGGGAACCGCAGCCGCTGACGGTCACGCTCGGCTCGTTCCCGGTACCCTTCCCGCAGGGCAGTTTCCTGCAGCCCACCGAGGATGGGGAGGGCGTGCTGGTCGGCGATGCACGCGCCTTCCTCGACGGGGCGACGACGATTGCGGATCTGTTTTCGGGTCTCGGGACCTTTGCGTTCGCGCTGGCGGGGCCGCGCAAGGTGCTGGCGGTCGAGGCCGCGCGCGACGCGCATCTGGCGTGCAAGGCCGCGGCCAACATGCGCGGTGTGCCCGTGCTCGCGCTGCACCGCGACCTGTTCCGCAATCCCTTGCAGCCCGAGGAAGCCGGGCGCTTCGGCGCGATCCTGCTCGATCCGCCGCGCGCGGGTGCGCGCGACCAGGTGGCGCAGATTGCTGCCAGCGATGCCGCGCGCGTGGCATATGTCAGCTGCAACCCTGCCAGCTGGGCGCGCGATGCGAGGACGCTGGTCGAGGCGGGGTTCAGGCTCGAAAAGCTGCGTCCAGTCGGCCAGTTCCGCTGGTCGACGCATGTCGAGCTGTCGAGCTACTTCACCCGGTAGGCACGCAGCGTTTCGAGCAGGCGGGCGCGCAGCCAGGCGCGCGCTTCGCCATCCGAAAAGGCGTGATCCGCCCCCGGGCACCGCGCGATCCGCTCATCGTCTGCATCCCAGCGCTCGGCAAAGACTTGCGCAGTGCGATCGGCTTCGGCGAGCAGGAAGCGCACCGGCCCGCCAAAGCTGTCGAGCCCGCTCTTCATCTGGTCGGCGAGCGACGAGGGGGTGCTGCGCGGGCGCATCGCCTTGACCATCCCGCGCGACAGTTTCTTTAGGTCGACACTGCCTGAGAGAAGCCGGGCAAGTTCTTGCGGATTCTTCAGTTTTTGTGCATAGCGCGAACGGATGGCCGCGGGCGGCGGGGTGCTGTCTTCGCTTTCGTCAATCGTCCACGGGTTGCTGAGGACCAGCGCATCGCATTCCGCGCCCCCGGCCAGCATGAGGGCGCTGGCAGCATCGCAATTGCCGAATGCCACCACGCGCTGGACCTGTGGAGCGATTGCGCGGAAGGCGAGCAGCGCGGCCGCGATATCGCGGCCCGAGCGGCGGAACCCGCGATTGGTGCCCTCGCTGTCGCCGATCCCGCGCCGGTCGAAGCGGAACACCGGGAAACCGGCGCGCGCGATCTCGGCGGCAAGCTGCGACTGGCCGTTGAACGCGCCCGCGCGTATCTCGTTGCCCCCGCTGACGATCAGCAGCCCGGTAGTACCCGGCGCGCTGTCGAGCGTGGCACCGCAGCGCTGCTCGCGGCATTCGAAGGTAAGATGCAGCCTGCTCATCTCTCAGCCATTTCTGCCATCACGATCGCCGCGAGCGTTTCGGCCTGCGCGGCATCGAAATCGTTTTCGGCGCGCAGCCACAGCGGCCGCCCGCCAAGCTCGGCCTGTTCGACGACCCGGTGCCGCGGCGAAGGATCGTAAACTGCCGTTTCCAGTTCGCCGACCAGCTCGGCGCCGAGCTGCCAGCCCGCGAGCACGATGCCGTTCGACCGCGCATCGTCGAGCAGTGCCTCGGCGGTTTCCGGATGCCCGGCTTCCTTTGCGGCAAGCACCCGTGCGCGCAGCATGTTGCGAAGGACCTGTGCAGGCTTTGCAGGAGCATAGAGCGCGGCGGACATGTCATCGGGCACCAGCCAGCAGCCCGACCGCACCGCAAGGACATGCGCGGCACCGAAATGCGCGGCAGCTGCTCCGACCGCCTGCCGCCAGCCGGCGAGCGTCTGCGCCTGTAGCGGCGCCATGCTTTCGTTGCAGCCGGGCAGGTCGGGGAGGAAACAATCCACGCCGCCTTCATCGAGTCGGTGCATGATTTCAGAGAGTTGATGGCGGAACTTGTTGGCTTCATCGAACAGTGGCGGAATCACCAGCAAGCGCCGGGACCGCCGTTGTTCGAAGCACAGAGCCATTTCCTCGCCCGACGTGCCGTCCGGCAGCGGGCAAGGCCATGTGACATACATGTGCGCGGTCAGCTTTCGACGACCTTGGCTTCGGCGAAAGCCAGCAGGCCGCTGTAGGTTTCGAGCATTTCGCCATCGACGTCCTCGTCTTCGATGACGATGTCGAGCCGGTCTTCCATTTCGGTAAGCAGGCCCGCGACGGCCATCGAGTCGAGTTCGGGAAGGTGGCCGAACAGCCCGGTATCGCCATCGAAGCCGTCGACCTGCGCCTGGTCGAGGCCGAGAACGTCGCGCAGGATCGCGCGCAGCGTCTGGTCGATGTCGCTGCGGCTCGGCCCGGTCGGTGCGGCGTGTGCGGTTTCGGCGTTCATTTCCTCGGCTTCCCCTGCCTTTGGCCCTGGATTGGAGGCGCTGCCCTTAGCTGGGCCTATTGTGCGGTGCAAGGTGGCGGACCCACGCCCTGGCGATGGCCGGCCAGGCCCGCGGTTGGCGCCAGTCGAGACAATCGAGCCGGTAGCGCGGCCGGTTCGCTTCCATCCAGTCGCGCTTGTAGGCATCGGCGCCGGTACCGAAATCGACCAGCGACACGCCATCCGTATCGATCACCCGTTCGAACAGCGCCGCGCTCAGTGTTGTCCCCGCCGAAAGCGGTTTGGCCGCCTCGATATGCGCCAGCTTGTGGATATAGGCGGTACCGCCTTCCACCGTCCAGAACTGCGCCGCGACCGGCTCGCCAGCGGCATAGGCGAGCCCCAGCCGGATCCGCCCGGCAGCGCCTTCCGCGCGAGCAAACGCCTCGAGGATATCCGCGCGTTCCTCCCGCGGCTTCCAGCTTTGTGCATAGACCGCCTGATAGTCGGCCCAGGCGGCCTCGTCGAACCGGGTGAGGATTTTCACCTCGACCTTGCGCGCCTTGCGCTTGAGCGTGGTCCGCATCTTGCCCGGGCGCGCGGCCCAGTACTCGGCAAAGCTGCGGCCTTCGACCGGGAGCACGTGGTTTTCATCGCATGCGCTGCGAAAGACCAGCCAGCGCGCCTTGCGGAACGCCTGTTCGAGCGCGTCCGCGCTGCCGTCCTCGCCGGGAACGGGGGCAAGCACGATCCGGCCGGCCTGTCGCCGCAGGTCGCGGGCGAGGGCGGTGAGCAGGGCTTGCGAACGGCCCAGCGGGCGCCAGCTGAAGCTGAACCAGTAGGTCAGGCTGGCGAGGTGTTCATGTTCGCGCCGCAGCGGCAGCAGCACGCGCTCATGCCCGCGCTCGGCCATGGCGGCCAGCACGGGGCCGAGCAGGCCGAACCACTCCAGCCTGTCGAAAGGACCGTCCTGCGGCCAATCCAGCGCTTGCAGTTTGGTAAGGCTCTCGTGATAGCTGACCGCGATGTCCACCGGATTTCCCTCACTCAGGAGCGTTAATGCCTGATTCCACGCCGCAGCCGCTCGATCGACTGGCCGGGCGCGGGCGAGACGATGCGCCTGCGCTCGTTCTGCGCGAGCGTACGCTTACCCATGCCGAGCTGAGAAAGCGAGTGGGCCTGCTTGCAGGCTGGCTTGCAGGCCGGGTGCCGGCGGGCGCGCGTGTCGCCAGCTGGGCGGCGAAGGGCGAATTGACCTGCCTGCTGCCGCTCGCCGCGGCCCGCGCAGGCGTGGTGCACGTGCCGATCAACCCGTTGCTCAAGCGCGCGCAGGTCGCGCATATCCTTGCCGACAGCGGCGCTGTGTTGCTGATGGGGACCAGGGCCCGGTTGGCCACGCTGGAGGACGCGGACCTCCCACCAGCGTGTTCGCCGATCGACGAAGCCGATGTCTTCGCGCTGGCCGAAGCGCAGGGCGACCATGCAGGGCCATCCGCGCACGATCCGGACGCCTTGGCGGCCATCCTCTACACCAGCGGTTCGACCGGCCGGCCCAAGGGTGTCATGCTGAGCCATGCGAATATGTGGCTGGGCGCGGTCAGCGTGGCGCATTACCTCGGCATGGCGGAGGACGATGTGACGCTGGCGGTGCTCCCGCTGAGTTTCGATTACGGCCAGAGCCAGCTGCTATCGACCTGGTATGCGGGGGGCTGCGTGGTCCCGCTCGATTATCTCTTCCCGCGCGATGTGGCGAAAGCCTGCGCCCGGCATGCGGTGACGACGCTCGCTGCGGTGCCGCCCCTGTGGCTGCAACTGACCGACGTCGAATGGCCTGCGGAGGCGATCGGGAGCATGCGGCGGCTGACCAATTCCGGCGGCGCGCTGACGCTCGACCTCGTACGAAATTTGCGCGGCATGTTCCCGCAATCACAACTTTTTCCGATGTATGGCCTGACCGAGGCATTCCGTTCGACCTATCTCGATCCGGTGCTGGTTGATACCCATCCGACATCTATGGGCCGGGCCATTCCCTTCGCCGAGATACTGGTGTTGGCCGACGATGGTTCGCTGGCCGGACCGGGTCAGGAAGGCGAACTGGTGCACTGCGGACCGCTGGTGGCGCAGGGGTACTGGCAGGATGCCGAGCGTACAGCCGAACGCTTCAAGCCGGCCCCGGCGATGTCCGAATATGGCGGCACGGCCGTCTGGTCGGGCGACCGGGTCTTGCGCGGTGCGGACGGGCTGCTCCATTTCGTCGGACGGCGCGATGCGATGATCAAGAGCGCGGGGAACCGTATCAGTCCGCAGGAGATCGAGAGCGCTGCCGTGGCGAGCGGCCTGGTGGCCGAAGCGGTCGCGCTCGGGGTCCAGGACGAACGCCTCGGTCACGCGATCCATCTCGTCGTGCGTCCTGCCGGAGACTCGGACGACCCCGAAAGCGGCCTTCGCAAGGCCCTGCAGAAGGAACTGCCCAATTTCATGCAACCGCACGTGATCCATTGGCGCGACACGCTGCCGCTCAATCCCAACGGCAAACTCGACCGGACCGCGATCGCCACGGAGATCGGCGCATGAAGCCGCTGGGACCCATTCCCGCGGGCTATACCGCGATCGGCGGCGAGCTGGCCATCGGCGGCAAGCCCGCCAGTCATTGGGTCGAGGCTGCGGGGCGGACCCCGCTGTTCGTCTATTCGAAGGATTTGATAACGCACCGCTTCGGCGATCTACGCGCGGCGATGCCCGACCGGATCAAGATCAATTATGCGATCAAGGCCAACAGTTTCGGGCCGGTTCTTGAGCATGTCTCGACGCTAGCGGACGGGCTCGATATCGCATCGGGCGGCGAGCTGGAAATGGTCCGGGCAATGGGTTTCGACCTGACGCGGGTGAGTTTCGCCGGGCCGGGCAAGCGCGACAGCGAACTGGAAGCGGCGATTGCCGCAGGCGTCACGCTCAACCTCGAAAGCGAGGCCGAGGCCGACCGCGCGCTGGGTATCGCAGCGCGGCTCGGCAAGACCCCGCGGATGGCGATCCGCGTCAATCCCGATTTCGAACTCAAGGGATCGGGGATGAAGATGGGCGGCGGCCCCAAGCCATTCGGGATCGATGCCGAACGGGTGCCGGCACTGATCGCGCGGATCATCGCCGCAGGCTGCGAATTTCGCGGATTGCATATCTTTACCGGCAGCCAGGCACTGTCGGCCGAAGCGGTGATCGACATGCAGGCGAAAGTGCTCGATTGCGCCGACCGCCTGGCTGGCGAGGCGGGGGTCAAGCTGCCCAAGCTCAACATGGGGGGCGGCTTCGGCATTCCCTATTTCCCGGGTGACGAGCCGTTGGACATAGCTGCCGTAGGGGCCGCGCTGCACGACCGCTTCGCGCACCTGCCCGAGACGCTGGCCGATGCTGAACTCTTTCTTGAACTCGGCCGCTATCTTGTTGGCGAAGCTGGGGTTTATCTCACACGTATCGTCGATCGCAAGGACAGCTACGGCGAAACCTATCTGATTACCGATGGCGGCCTGCATCACCAGCTGGCGGCATCGGGCAATTTCGGCACGGTGGTCCGGCGCAATTATCCGGTGGCGATCGCCAGCCGCTTTGCCGCCGAACCGGAAGAAACCGCGAATGTGGTCGGCTGCCTGTGCACCCCGCTCGACCGGCTTGCGGACAAGGCGCATCTGCCCCGCGCCGAGGTGGGCGATCTGGTCGCGGTGTTCTGCGCGGGGGCCTATGGCGCCAGCGCGTCACCCAGCGCCTTCCTCGGACAGGGGCCGGCGGCCGAAATGCTGGTGTGAACGTGGCGGGGTAAGGCCCGCGAATCCTGCGGTTTCTGCGGTTCCCGGGCGCTATGGCTAACTGTATGTTCACCTTTCTTGGGCAATAGTCTTCCCAAACAGGGGCCAACGGGCGCAATCGGCGTCCGAAACGGCCGTGGACAGATGCCGGGATAGATACATGCGTTTGAACCGACCAAGCTTGCTTTTTGCCGGATGCGCCGCACCCATGCTGATGCTGGCGGGCTGTGCCGCCGGCGGCAACACCGAGCTTCCCCCCGCGACATTCGTCGCCATGCAGGAAGGCCCGGGCGAGGAATATGTGATCGGTCCGCTCGACCAGCTGACCATCCATGTCTGGCGTAATCCCGAACTGGGTGCGGAAAAGATCCAGGTGCGGCCCGATGGCCGCATCACCATCCCGCTGGTCAAAGACATGCCGGCGGTGGGCAAGACGCCATCGATGCTCGAGGAGGACATCCGCCTCCAGCTCAGCCAGTATATCGAGGATCCGCTGGTCTCGGTCATCGTCAACGAATTTGCCGGGACCTTCAGCCAGCAGATCCGCATTGTCGGCGCCACGGCGCAGCCGGCCTCGCTGCCCTATCGCGCGAACATGACCGTGCTCGACGCGATGATTGCGGTCGGCGGCCTGTCCGAGTTCGCCGCCGGCAATCGCGCCAAGCTGATCCGTTTCGACAAGCAGCTCGGCCGCCAGCGCGAATATGCGCTGCGCCTGACCGATCTGCTCAAGCGGGGCGACAGCAAGGCCAATGTACTGCTGCAGCCGGGTGATGTGATCATCATCCCCGAAAGCACCTTCTAGGGGACTGCGGGGGCATGCAGGAAGTCGTCGAAGAACTTCGCAGCGCGCTGCATACGGTGTGGAACCGCCGCTGGCTTGCGCTCGCGGTGGCCTGGGCCGTGTGCATCCTCGGCTGGCTGGCGGTTGCGTTCATCCCCAACAGCTATGAAAGCCGGGCGCGGATCTATGTCGAGCTCGAGGATGTCCTGTCCGAGCAGCTGGAGATTTCCGGCGACGGCAAGCAGGCGATCACAAAGGTCCGCCAGACGCTGGTCAGCGCGGTCAATCTCGAGCGCGTGGTGCGCAGCACCAAGCTGGGCGAGAAAGTCGCCACCGACAATGAGATGCAGAGCGCGGTGCAGAGCCTGACCGAGAACATCGTGGTCGAGAGCGAGCAGGACAATCTGTTCACGATCACTGCGACGGTCGGCAAGTCGAGCCTGGGCGATGCCGAGAACGCCGCGCTGGCGAAAGACGTGGTCCAGAAGCTGATCGATATCTTCCGCGAATCGAACATCGCGGGCAACCGCGGCGATGTCGCCGATACGATCGCGTTTCTCGACCAGCAGCTCGACGACCGCAAGGCCGAGCTCGAAGCCGCCGAACAGCGGCGCCTGGCCTTCGAGGCGGAACACCCAGACCTGATCGGCGGCACTGGCACCGTGACCGGTCGCCTGCAGACGATGCGCACCGAAATGCGCGGGATCGATGCCGATATCGCCGCGGCGCAAAGCGCGCTGGCGGCCATCAACGGCCAGATCGCCAGCACGCCGCGCAGCATCGTGACCGCCGGGGGCGGTGGCGCACGCGGGGCCTTGATACAGGCGCAATCGAACCTCTCGGCCATGCGTGCGCGCGGCCTGACCGACAGCCATCCCGACGTGCAGGCGCAGCAGCGCCAGATCGCCTCGCTGCGCGAACAGGCAGCCAGCGAACCGGCGGGTTCGGGCGGTTCGCCCAACCCGGCCTACACTTCGCTGATGTCGATCCGCGCCGAACGCCAGGCCAATGTGCAGGCGCTGCAGGCCCGCAAGGCGGCAGTGCAATCGGACATTTCCGCGCTGATCGCCGCGCAGGCCAACGAGCCTGCCGTGGCGGCCGAAGCCAATCGCATCAGCCGCGACTACGAAGTGCTGAAGGACAAGTATGACGACCTGCTTAACGACCGCGAGGAAATGCGGCTGCGCGGGCAGGTCGAAACCGAACGCAGCGCATTCCAGTTCGAGGTGATCGACCCGCCCACCGCGCCGCGCAATCCCGCGGCTCCCAACCGGCCGCTGCTGCTGCTGGGCGTGCTGATCGTCGGCCTCGGCGCGGGCGCGGGGGCCGCATTCGTCCTCGGCCAGCTCCGTTCGAGCTTCACCACCGCGGACAAGCTCGAGCGCTCGCTCGACCTGCCGGTGATCGGGACGATTTCGCGTTCGGTCACCGAAGCGGCGCGCAAGCACCAGAAACTCCGTCTGAAGCAATTCTTCGCCGGTGTCGGTGCGCTGGGAGCGGTGTGCTTCCTGCTGCTGGTCGTCGAAATCGTCCAGGTCGGATCGGTGGCCTGAGGGAACATGGCAGTGAACAAACCCACGCAGATAGAGCCGTCGAACGATGACGATGGCAAGCCCAAGCGGGCATCGCTTCTCGAACGCGCCAGCGGCACCTTCGGCTTCGACCGGCTGATTCCCGCCGCGGTTCCGGCCAAGCTCGACAGCGACAAGGCGAAGAAATTCGCCCCGCGGCGGACCATCGAGGTGACGCCGACGCCCGCGCCGGCACCCGTACCGCAGCGCCGCGCGAGCGATGCGCATACGTCCACCGTTCCCGAGCCGGCGGTTGTTCCACCCGCCGATGTGGAACCCGACCGCCCGGTAGTCGCCTTTACCGGTCCGAAACGCGAAATCGTGCGCGCCATGCTGCGCGAGCAGGGCCTGATCGATCCCGATGGCGGGGCATCGACGCTGCTCGAGGAATTCCGCATCGTGAAGCGCCAGGTACTGGCCACCACCAAGACCGAGGGCAGCCAGCTGGCGCGCCGCGTGCTGGTCTGTTCGCCGCACCCCAACGAGGGCAAGACCTTCTGTGCGCTCAATCTCGCCATCGCGCTGGCGGGCGAACGCGACATGGAAGTGCTGCTGGTGGATGCCGATTTCGGCAATCCGTCGGTCATGGAGAAACTCGGCCTGCAGGAATCCGCGGGCTTCATGGACGTTCTGGCCGACCCTGCTGCGCAGGTCGCGGATTTCGTCGTCGGTACCGATATTCCCGGGCTGTTCGTCCTGCCTGCAGGCAAGCGCACCGGACGTGACAGCGAATATCTTTCGAGCGAACGCACCCGCGATGTGCTCGACCAGCTCACGCGCGGCGCGCGCAACCGGATCATCGTGTTTGACAGCCCGCCGGCACTCGCCGCGACGCCGGCTGCCGAGCTTGCCAAGCAGGTGGGCCAGGCATTGCTGGTCGCCCGCGCCGATCTGACCGGGCGCGCGGCGCTGGAAGATGCGGTCGACCTGCTTTCGGCCTGTCCCGACATCAAGCTGCTGCTCAACGATGCGACCTTCAGCCCCAGCGGGCGCAGGTTCGGAACCTATTACGGATATGGCGAGTAAGCCCATGATCTACCGAATGAAAACACCCTATTTGGCAAGCGCCGCGACGGCTGTTGCGCTGTTTGGCGCCGCGCCGCTGCAGGCCCAGTCCTACCAGGGGGCCGACAGCGGTTCGGCGGGCAGCGCGGCCGAAGGCGTGTCCACTGACGGCGGGCGCACAAGCATCGATCCCTATATCGAGGCCAATTCGCTGGCGAGCTGGCAGATATCGCCGGGCAGCGATGTGGTTACCTACACGCAACTTGCCGCAGGGGTCGACGCCTCGATCGCTGGGCGCAACAACGGCGGCAGCGTGTCGGTGCGTTACGAACGCAATTTCGCGCACCAGTCCAACGGCGCCGATTCGGATACGATCACCGGCGTGGCGCGCGGCTATGCCTCGATCATCCCGCGCGTCCTGACGGTGGAAGCGGGCGCGCTGGCCAGCAGCACGCGCGTGGATGCGCAGGGCCGTTCGGTGATCAATCCGATCGTCGACGATACGCTTTCGACCCAGACATACTCCGCCTATGCCGGACCCACGCTGCAGACGCGCGCGGGCGATGTCGAAGTGAACGCGAACTACCGTATCGGCTATACGCGCGTCGACAGCCCCGATTTCATCACCGCCACAGGCACCGCTGCCGACCTGTTCGACGAAAGCGTTTCGCACAGCGCCAGCGTGCGCGCGGGCACGCGTCCCGGCCAGCCGCTACCGGTCGGTCTCGGGGTCGGTGCCGGATACTACCAGGAAGATGTCTCCAACCTCGATCAGCGCGTGCGCGATGCCTATGTCCGCGGCGACGTGACCGTTCCCGTCACGCCGACGTTGGCAATCGTCGCGGGTGCGGGCATCGAGGACGTCGAAGTGTCGAGCCGCGATGCGGTGCGCGATGCCGCGGGCAACCCGGTCGTCGGCGACAATGGCCGTTTCATTACCGATGAGGCGAGCCCGCGGATCATCGCCTATGAAGCCAGCGGCCTCATCTGGGATGTCGGGGTCGTATGGTCGCCGAGCAGCCGGACGCAGCTCGAAGCGCGGTTCGGCCATCGCTATGACAGCGAAACCTTCTACGGCAGCTTCAGCTGGCGGCCGAGCAGCCGCAGCAGTTTGCAGATCGGTGTCTATGACGGCATTCAGGGATTCGGCGGCCGGCTCAACAATTCGCTCGCTGCATTGCCCACCGATTTCACCGTCTCGCGCGATCCGGTCACGGGCGAGCTGACCGGTTGCGTCAGCTCGATCGACGGCAGCGGCTGCCTCGACGGCCTGCTCGGTTCGCTCCGCTCTTCGGTCTTCCGGGGCCGCGGCGTGGTCGGCAGCTACAGCCGCCAGATCGGCCGCATGACCGCCAGCATCGGCGCGGGCTACGATCGCCGCACCTTCATCGGCGCGCCCGGCACGGTGCTCGAACTGGCCGACGGCCTCGTTGATGAAAGCTATTACGTGACGGCCGGCTTGTCTGGTCCGGTCGGCCAGCGCGGCCGCTTCTCGGTCAACAGTTATGCCAACCGTTTCGAAAGCGGAACGGCGGGCGCCGAAGACGTGACCGCGATTGGCGGATCGGCCAGCTACAGCGAAGAGGTCATCCGCAATCTCTCGGCGCGCGCGGCGGTGGCGATCTCGATGCTCGACAGCGATATCGCGCCCGACAATTTCACCACTGCATCGGCCCTGCTCGGCCTGCGGTACGATTTCTGATAGGACTGCGCAGATGTACGAAGAATATTACGGTTTCAGCGAGCGTCCTTTCCAGCTCACGCCCGACCCGGCGTTCTATTACGAAAGCGTCACGCACAAGAAGGCGCTGAGCTATCTCGGGTACGGCCTCAACCAGGGCGAAGGCTTCGTCGTCATCACCGGCGAGGTCGGTTCGGGCAAGTCGACGCTGGTGGCCCATCTCAAGCAGAAGCTCGACAGCGACCGCATGACCGTGGGCGAAGTGGTGACCAGCGCGCTCGATGGCGAGGAAATGATCCATGTCGCAGCCCGCAGCTTCGGGCTCGACGCGGGCGGCGACAAGGCCGCCGACCTCGCAGCGATCGAGATGTTCCTGCACGAAGAGGCGCGCAATGGCCGCCGGGCGCTGCTGATCGTCGACGAGGCGCAGAACCTGTCGATCGGCGCGCTCGAAGAACTGCGGATGCTGTCGAACTTCCAGCTCGGTTCGCACCCGCTGCTGCAGACGCTGTTGCTCGGCCAGCCCGAGTTCAAGCAGCTGCTGGCGCATTCGGACGAGCTCGAGCAGCTCCGTCAGCGCGTCATCGCCGCACACCATCTCGAACCGATGCAGCCGGGCGAGATCGAACCCTATGTCGAGCATCGCCTGCGCCATGTCGGCTGGGACGAGCATCCCGAACTCGACGGGAGCATGTGGGTCAAGCTGCACAAGGCGACCGGCGGTATTCCGCGCAAGATCAACCAGGTCATGACCCGGTTGCTGCTGCTGGGTTCGGTCGAGGAAAAGTCCCGGCTTGATGTCGAGATGCTCGACACGGTGGTCGAGGAGATGTCCGGCGATGCGGCACCGGCCGAAGACCATGTCGCGAAGCCGCGGCCCGACCGCGACGGCCGCGCGCTCGAAGCGATCGCCCGGGCCAGGCAGGAAGCGCGGCAGGCCGAAGCCACCGCGGCGAGAGGCGGCGCGAAGGATGGCAAGCCTGCGACGGATGCGGGCACCGGTGCGGATCCGCAGCAGACCGGCTTGCTCGATCACCAGATCCAGGCGATCGAAGCTGCCTTCGCCGAACGCGACAAGCATCTGCGTGCCATGCGCGAGGAAGTGGACAAGCTCGCCAAGGCGCCTGCGGCAGGCGAAGCGCCTGGTGACACCGGCGAGCGCCTGGCGGCCATCGAGGCGCGCCTCGACGAGCAGGAACGCTCGCTGCGCCATGTGCTCGCGATGATGATCGACTATTTCGAATCGCAGGGTTCGCGCGCCGCAGCGTGATGCCGGGGAGGGTGCGTTGAACGAGACTACCGTCGTCAACGGCCTGTCGGTCGATGTGGAAGACTGGTTCCAGGTCGGCGCGTTCGAGAACACCATCGCGCGCAGCGACTGGGACGCGCTCGAACTGCGCGTGGGCGACAATGTCGCGCGCATCCTCGACCTGTTCGATGAAGCCGGGGTCAAGGCGACCTTCTTCACGCTGGGGTGGGTCGCCGAACGCAACCCCGCCGCAATGCGCGCCATCGTCGATCGCGGGCACGAACTTGCCAGCCATGGCTATGACCACACGCGCGTCTTCACGCTCAGCCGTGATGAATTCGCCGCCGACCTCATGCGCGCCCGCGCCATTCTGGAGGATGCGGGCGGGCAGGCGATCACCGGATACCGGGCGCCGAGCTTCTCGATCGATTCGCGCAATGCGTGGGCGCATGACGTGCTGGCGGAACACGGCTATGCCTATTCGTCATCGGTCGCACCGGTGGTCCACGACCATTATGGCTGGCCCGAGGCGCCGCGTTTTGCCTTCGCGCCGGTTTCCGGAAGCGATCTCGTCGAAATCCCGGTGACGACCGCAATGCTGCGCGGGAAACGTCTGGCGGCGGGCGGCGGCGGCTTTTTCCGTGTCCTGCCCTATGGATTCAGCCGCTGGGCGATCCGGCAGGTGAACCGCGAAGGACACCCCGCGGTGTTCTATTTCCACCCGTGGGAAATCGATCCCGGGCAACCGCGCGTAGCGGGCGCGCCGCTGCGATCGCGACTGCGCCACTATACCAATCTGTCCAAAATGGCGGGCAAGCTGTCCGGCCTGCTGGGCGATTTCGAATGGGGGCGGATGGACGCGCTGGCCGCGCGCGAACAGCCGCGGAGCCTGGACTGGGCGGCATGAACGCCCCGATGGTGCACACTCCCGTCATACGCGAGGCAGACCTTGCCGATCGGGGCGAAGCGGAAGCGATCGAGGCATTCGTCGCGGCGAATGAGGGGGAGGTCTTCCATCGTCCGTTGTGGCTGCAGGCCATCGCGCACGGCACGGGCAACAGCGCGCGCGGCCTGATCGCCGAACGCGGAGGCCGTCTGGCTGGCTGGCTTCCACTCAGCGACGTGCATTCACCGCTGTTCGGCCGCGCGCTCGTTTCCAGTGGCTTCGGGGTCGGTGGCGGCGTGCTG
>Ga0208453_100088_pt1 | contig 18399 bp, 25 predicted proteins | sample Virmet3737_250_FD_185738 | JGI IMG/M metagenome (GOLD analysis project Ga0208453, IMG submission 185738) | Marine viral communities from the Southern Atlantic ocean transect to study dissolved organic matter and carbon cycling - metaG 3737_250... | ecosystem: Environmental > Aquatic > Marine >...
CTCGCATCCTGCAGGCTGTCCAGATCGCACTCTGGCGTGCCCAGCATGGGCGAGGCCTGCAGCAGCCGTGCGATGTCCGCGCGCGTCTGCGGGCGCACGTTTTCCAGCGCGATATCGGCGGTCACGGTATGCGCGTAAAAGCCCCAGGCCTGCGCCTGCGCGGGGAGCAGCAGCGCCGCCAGCGCGGCGCATGCGCTCAGCCAATGGTTTCGTATTGTTCGATGACCCATTCTTCGCTTTCCGATGTTTCGATCCACGCCTGCAACCACTCATGCTCCCACACCGCCTGCATATAGGCGGCGGCGAAGCCGGGTACGGCGATCTGATAGCTGATGAAGCGTGACACTACCGGGGCGAAATAGACATCCGCCGCGCCGAAAGTGCCGAACAGGAACGGGCCGCCGCTGCCGAAGCGGCTGCGCGCCTCGGCCCACAGCCCCAAAATGCGCAGGATGTCCTGCCGGCAGGCCTCGCTCGGGGTGAAGCCCTCGAACCGCTTGCGCACATTCATCGGGCATTCGCCGCGCAGCGCATGGTAGGAGGAATGCATTTCTGCGACCATCGAGCGCGCCATGCCGCGCGCAACCGCATCCTTGGGCCAGAACCGATCGCGCCCGACCTTGTCGGCGAGATATTCGAGGATCGCGAGGCTGTCCCACACCACCGCCTCGTCGTCCCACAGGATCGGCACCTTGCCGTGCGAGGGCTGCGTACCGCCATCCTCGCTCTTGAGCGCATCCCATTGCTTGCCGAACATCGGCACGGTGATTTCCTCGAACGACAGGCCCGACTGCTTCGCCGCGAGCCAGCCGCGCAGGCTCCAGCTCGAGTAATTCTTGTTGCCGATGATCAGCTTCATGTGTGCACCCACCTTGCGTGGGGCGGCGGTAGAGACCCCGCCGGGCACTGTCGAGGCTGAACAGGCAAGGTCGCCCGGCCCCGGTTCGTCATTCCCGCACAGGCGGGAATCCGGATAATCTTTCCGCCCCGCAGGACGCTTTGCAATCCGCATCCGATGTGCCAGCAAGACCCCTTATCTAGGCCCCTGCCTTCGCAGGGGCGACGGAGTAGACATGTCGCTCAGGCCCTTTCACCTCGCCTTCCCGGTTCACGACCTCGCCGCGGCCCGCGCCTTCTATGGCGAAACGATGGGTTGCCGCGAGGGACGATCGAGCGCCGAATGGGTCGATTTCGATTTCTACGGCCACCAGATCGTCGCGCATCTCGCCCCCGGCGAAGCGGGCGACCGCGCGAACAACCATGTCGACGGGCACGGCGTGCCCGTGCCGCATTTCGGCTTGGTGCTGGCGATGGCGGACTGGCAAGCGCTGGCCGACCGGCTCGAGGCCGCGGGCACCGAATTCGCAATACCGCCGACCATCCGCTTCAAGGGGCAGCCAGGCGAACAGGCGACGATGTTCTTCCGCGACCCCAGCGGCAACGCGCTGGAGATGAAGGCCTTCGCCGACGACGCGATGCTGTTTGCGACGTAAGACATCTAAGCCGACGAATCCAACCGCGGTCATGCGCCCGATCGCAATTCCGGCTGTTTCCCCGGCTGAAGACTAGGCAAGGGGTTAAGAACGCTCGGAAACCTTGCGAACAAGGGCAGTACTTTCCCTCCCGCTAGACTCTGTCTCGCCCCTGTGTATCCTCTGAAAAACTAAAGACACAAGAAACGACAGGAGATCCGCAGTGAAATGGCAGGCGTTACTTTTTCTTGGTCTGACGATATCTGGTGCGGGCATGGCTTCGGCCGATGAGCGTACGGTCAAGCCGGGTTACAAGGCTTCGGGCGAACCGATCACCAATCCGGCTCATCCGGGCTACGATTCGGACCTAATCGTTTGCCGTGATTGGAGAAAGACCGGCACACGGGCGAAGGTGAGGAACGTGTGCCTCACGAACAAGCGCTGGGCCCGTGTGATGCGTGACGGAAATTCCTTCGCGCGAAGCCTGGTCAGAAATGCCTCGGGTGAGAATACGGGCGGCTGGTAAATGCCCCGCCAGCCTGGCCCTGCCAGTCTTGCCGATCTTGCAGCTGGAGGTGCGAGAAAGTCCGCCGCGAAGCGGATGCCACCTAGACCCCCGCGTCGCCCAGGACCGCCGCCCTTAGCTCGCCGATACCCATGCCCTTTTCCGCACTGGTAACGTGGATTTCGGGGAAGGCGGCGACGTGTTTGCGTGCTTCGGCTTCGGTGGCCTCGATCACCTTGGCGAGTTCGCTGGCCTTCATCTTGTCGGCCTTGGTCAGCACGACACGGTAACCCACCGCTGCCTCGTCGAGCATTTTCATCATCTCGCGGTCGACATCCTTGGGGCCGTGGCGCCCATCGACCAGCACCAGCGTGCGCGCCAGTACGGGCCGGCCGCGCAGATAGGTCTTCACGAGGCTCTTCCACTTCTCGACCACTTTCACTGGCGCCTTGGCAAAGCCGTAGCCGGGCATGTCGACGAGACGGAACAGCGTGGGTTCGCCCACTTCGAAGAAGTTGAGTTCCTGCGTGCGGCCAGGCGTGACCGAAGCGCGCGCGATCGCCTTGCGCCCGGTCAGCGCATTGAGCAGCGAGCTCTTGCCCACGTTCGAGCGTCCGCAGAAGGCGATCTCGGGTACGGTGGGTTCGGGCAGGAACTTGAGCTGCGGCGCCGAAAGGAGGAAATCCACCCGGCCCGAGAACAGCTTGCCCGCGCGCCGTTCGAGCGCGGCCCGCTCGGCAGCTTCTTCGGTGCTCATGATCCCGCCTTTGCAGCTTCGGCGGCTTTGCGCGCCTTTTCTTCCTCGATCGAGGCGCGCAGCTGCGGATGCTTCGAATAGAGGTACTTCTGCTGCGCCAGCGTGAGCACGTTGGAGGTTACCCAGTACAGCAGCAGGCCGGCGGCGAAGGGCGCCATTACGAACATCAGGATCCACGGCATGATGTCGAAGATCTTCTGCTGCATCGGGTCCATCTGGCTCGGGTTGAGGCGGAAGGTCAGCCACATGGTGAAGCCGAGCAGCACCGCGAGCACGCCGAGGCCGAAGATGATCATCAGGAACTGCGGCACGTCGATCCCGACATAGGCCAGCGCATTGGCAAGATTGGCCGGGTCGGGCGCGGACAGGTCGCCGATCCACAGGAAGTCGCGGTGCCGCATCTCGATCGCGAGATAGAGCACCTTGTAGAGCGCGAAGAACACCGGGATCTGCAGCAGCATTGGCAGGCAGCCCGCAACGGGGTTGACCTTCTCGCTCTTGTAGAGCGCCATGATCTCCTGCTGCTGCTTGGGCTTGTCGTCCTTGTACTTCTCCTGCAGCGCTTTCATCTTCGGCTGGATGGCCTTCATCTCCGCCATGCTGGCAAAGCCGCGCTGCGCGATCGGGAACATCAGGCCGCGCACGATAAAGGTCAGGCCGATGATCGCGATGCCGAAATTGCCCACCGCGTCGTAGATCGTGCGCAGCAGCCACAGCATCGGCTTCTCGAACCAGCGGAACCAGCCCCAGTCGATCGCCAGGCCGAACTTCTGGATGCCCGCATCCTCGTAGGAATCGAGCACCGCACTTTCCTTGGCCCCCGCATAGAGGCGCGAGGTGACCGTCAGCGCATTGCCCGCGGGCAGCGTGGTCGCTTCGTAGATCATGTCGGCGCGGTAGGTTTCGTCGCCCATCGCGCGGAAGGTGGTTTCAGGCGCGCTGTCGTCCTGCGGGACGAGCGCGGCGAGCCAGTAGATATCGGTGAAGCCGACCCAGCTGGTGCGGCCTTCGGGCGAAACGCGCTGGTCTTCGTCGAGATCGTCGTAATCGATGTCGTAATCGGCGCTGTCGCCGAATACGCCGATCGGGCCCGAATGCGCGATCCACAGGTCTTCGCTGGCCGTACGGCTGGTGCGGTTGACGAGGCCGAAAGGCTGCACGACCACATCATTGCCCGCAGTGTTGGCCACCGTCTGCTCGGCAGTGATCATGTACTGGTCATCGATCGTATAGCGGATCGAGAAGGTCAGCCCTTCGCCATTGTCATGCGTCAGCGTGAGCGGGGTGTCGGCGCTCAGCACATCGCCATCGGCTTCCCACAGCGTCTGCGGCCCGGGTACCTTGAGGTTCGAGCCGACCCAGCCGAACTGCGCGAACTGCTGCGCCGGGGTGCCGCTGGGCGAGAAGATGCGGACCGGTTCGCTGTCCTTCTGCGTGGTCTCGTCATACTCCTTGAGGACGATGTCGTCGACGACGCCGCCGCGCAGATTGACCGAGCCGGCCACCCGCGGGGCGTCGATGCGCACGCGGTCGGGACTGGCCAGCGCGGTCTTAAGGTCGGCGGCTTCCTGCGCGCGCATCGCCGGATCGACGAGCCCGCCGGTGCGCGAATGCTGCGTCGCCGCCTGGCTGGCCTGTTCGGTCGGGGTGTCCGCCCGGTCTTCCACCAGCGCCTGTTCGGGCTGCGGATAGAAATAGTCCATCGCCGACGTCCAGCCCAGCAACAGCAGGAAGGAGAGCGCAATGGCGAGGATCAGGTTACGCTGGTTGTCCAAGGTCGGTCCCGTCTTTGTCCGGTCGAATACAGAATGTGGGGAGGTGTCTTAGCCTGTCAAGACAGTGCTAGGGCACCGGATCGTGGCCGTGGCCGCCCCATGGGTTGCAGCGCAATATACGCTTGAATGCCATCCATCCACCCTTGATCGCGCCGTGTTTTCCCAGCGCCTCGATCGCATACTGGCTGCACGAGGGGTGATAGCGGCAGGTCGGCGGCAGGATCCGGCTCGGCCCGAGCTGCCACAGGCGGGCAATCCAGATGAGCGGGTGCTTCACGCGCGGCGGCTGCGATGCGCACGCGGGCTGCGCGCGCGATCGCCCTTGCCCTGCGCCGCGCGGTCGAGCGCAGCGGCCAGCTCGTCGCGCAATTTGGCGAAATCGCGTTCGACCCCGCCCGCACGGCCGATCAGGACATGGTCGTGATCGGGCAGGCCGCTATCGGGCAGTGCGTCCCACAGCAATTCGCGGAACCGCCGTTTCATGCGGTTGCGCACCACCGCATTGCCGATCTTCTTGGTCACCGTGATGCCATAGCGCTTGCCCCGCCCGTCATTGGGGTGGGCCAGCAGCACGAAGCCGGGGCGCGCCACCCGCAGCCCGCGATTCGCCGCCAGGAAGTCGCCGCGCTTGCGGATGACGGAAAGACTCGGGTCCATGGGAGTCAGATACGCGAACGGGCCCCCCGAGGGGAGCCCGCTGACTGTCCGTGACTATCGCTGCGCCGAAGCGCAGCGCATCACATCACGCGCAGAGGTTCTTGCGGCCACGGGCGCGGCGCGAACGCAGCACCTTGCGGCCACCCGGGGTAGCCTTGCGCGCGAAGAAACCGTGGCGCCGGGCGCGTACGAGGTTCGAGGGCTGGAATGTCCGCTTCATCGGATCGTCCTTACTAGATAGGTTGGTTGCCGGTACGAACGGTTCGCTCCGGCACAAGGGTCGCCCCGCTTGATTCGATCTCGGGAGCGACCGCCTTACAGGGCCGCGCGCCTAGGCGATAGGCCCGGAGGCGTCAAGAAAAAGTGACGTTGGCGTAGGTCAGCGTCGGGGCGGGCTGTGCCTGCTGGTAGCGTGCAGGCGACTGGGCGCGCTGCGTCTTGCGGCCCGTCCAGCGGCGCATATCGCTTGCATCGAGCCACAACGCGCGGGCGTGCGGCACCGAATTGGTGAAGGCGTAGAACGAACGGGCCTGCTCGGCGCTCATACCCATTTCGCGATAATAGTCGAGATACTGGCGGCTTTCCTGCGCATGCATGGCGAAGTCGTCGGCTTCGCGGCCATAGGCGTCCATCCAGCTGTGCACGGCGAATTCGGCACCCTGCGCAATATCGCGTTCGACACCGGCAAGGAACAGCTCGACCGCGCCCGAACGCACCGACCCGACGGCGGGCACATGCGTGACGAGACCGGCAGCGCGAATCATCCGGCCGACCTGCAGGTTGGCGCGGTCGTCGCGCGTGCCCGGGCATTCGACCATGTCGAGCTGCTCGAGATCGGGAAAATCGCGCAACATGGCGCGGAAGTAGCCCGGCGTAGTGGCATCGGTTTCACCGACCAGCGCGACGCGGCGATCGTCGAGCACGCGGAACGGGCCGTATTGCGCGACGCCGCGGTTGTAATTGCGGAACCGGCGATCGATGAAGGCGGGGGCCTTCCACACAGGCAGCGCGGCGGGCGCATGGGCCTGTGGACGCATGGCGGCGAGCTGCTTGGTCTCGGTCTGCGGCTTTGCTGCGGGGCGCGAAACGGCCTTCGGCGCGATCGCCTTGCCCTGATGGGTTTCCTGGACCACCGGGCTGGCGACATAGACCACCGGGAGGTTGACCAGGGTCAGCGACTGGGCGGCTGCGGGGGCAGCAAACAGCGAGCCGACGGCGGAAGCGATAAGGGCAGTGATTCGAAACATGGCAAGCTTATGCGGCTCGCCCGGTTTCGACCGGCTCAAGAGGTATGGCTAACTCGCTGTTAACCATAATAGTTCACTGGCGTTGTGGTTTCTGTTTACCCTCGACAAGCGGGGCGTTCGCGGCCATCATCTACGGGTAACTACGGGGGTGGGGATTCACGCTGGTCGCGCTGGTCAAAACCGTTGCCTATCTGGGGCTCGAAGCGCGCAGCGTGGAAGTTCAGTGCTCGGTCGCGCCGGGTCTGCCCAAGTTCAACATCGTCGGCCTGGCCGACAAGGCGGTCGGCGAAAGCAAGGAACGCGTGCGCGCGGCGCTGGCGGGAATGGGGCTGGCGCTGCCGCCCAAGCGGATAACGATCAACCTCTCCCCCGCCGACCTGCCGAAGGAGGGGTCGCATTACGACCTGCCGATCGCGCTGGCGCTGCTGGCGGCAATGGGCGTGACCGATGCCGAACAGCTGGGCGACTGGATCGCGGTGGGCGAACTCGCGCTCGATGCGCGGATCGTCGCCTCGCCCGGCGTGCTGCTGGCGGCAATCCATGCGAGCGAGGCCGAGGTCGGGCTGATCTGCCCCAGCACGCAGGGATCGGAAGCGCGCTGGGCGAGCGAGGTCCCCGTGTGTGCCGCGCCCGACCTGGCCAGCCTGCTGAACCATCTCAAGGGTACGCAGCTGCTGCCCCAGCCCGAACCGGGCGTGGTGGCGAGCGAGAGGAGCGGCGGCGATCTCAAGCAGGTGAAGGGGCAGGAAACCGCCAAGCGTGCGCTGGAAATCGCCGCGGCGGGCGCGCACAACCTGCTCAGGTAAGATACCCCTACACCTTCATCGAGAGAATCGATATTCCGCCATGATGGATTGCGTTATCTATATGCGCTGGTCGAGCGCTGAGCAGGGCAAGGGCTCCAGTCTGGAACGCCAGCGAGAGGATTGTCGCAGACATGCAGGCGAAGCCGGGTGGCGGATCGTCAATGAACTCGTTGATGACGGTATCAGCGCCTTTAAGGGGCAACATGCGACGTCCGGAGCTCTCGGGCGCTTCGTAAAGGATGTAGAAGACGGCCGCTATCCTGAAGGCGTCATTCTCCTCTGCGAAAAGCTCGATCGCCTCTCGCGTCAGGAGCCCGGACGGGTCTTCATGTGGATGATGAACCTCACCGAAGCAGGCGTCACCGTGGCAACGGTTGATGGTGCTCGGCGCTACTCAAAGGGCAATTTCGACATGGCTTCGATCATCGAAGTCGTCGTGAAGGCTCAGCTGAGTCATGAGGAGTCTGAGAAGAAGAGCCAGCGCCTCAGTTCCGCTTGGGCAGTGAAGCGACGTCGTCTCAACAGCGGCGAAAAGTTCGTGATGACCCGCCGCGCACCGGCGTGGCTGGAGGTCGTGGGTAACCCTCCGACCTTCATTCCAATCCCCGAGCGTGCGGCGGTCGTCCGCCGCATCTTCGAGGAGACGGTCGCCGGATACGGTAAACACCACATCGCCCGTAACCTGAACCTCGAGGGTGTCCAAACCTTCGGACGGGCGGATGGCTGGCACGCCTCCTACATTCAGAAGGTGCTGCGCAACCCAGCGGTGATCGGCGAACTCCACACTGCTCGAAAGGCACGCGGGGCCAGGCGAGCGATGACGGGGGACGTCGTGGTCGACTACTATCCAGCGGTGGTCGATGCCGACCTCCATCGACGTGCCTTGGCTGCGATGGCGGAGCGCTCCCGCAAGTTCACCGGGCGGGGCAGGCGGCTGGTCAACCTCTTCTCGGGACTCGCCGTCTGCGGCAATTGCGGAAACAAGATGACCTTCCGCGGCAAGGGACGTAAACAGCGTGCGGATGGAACCTGGGTCAACGAGGACTACCTCGTCTGCGATGGCTACCAGCGAGGTAAGGGCTGCGCCAACAACGTGCACTACAACTATGCGACGTGGGAAGATGGGATACTCGATCCCATCATCTTCGAAGCTTTCTCGGATGACCGTCCGGTTTCGCAGTCCGAGGTTCGGGATCTCGAGATAGAGATCGCGCGACTTGAACGCGCCTGGCATATCGCCAAGTCGCGGGCGGACAATGCGCTACGCATCGCGGTGGAAACCGGCCGCCCCGAAGCTCAGGTCATCTGGACGGATCTGGCAACGGAATGCGACGCCGCCAACGATGCGCTGGATGACGCCCGGTCGCGGCTGCTCATCTCCGCCCATACGCCGAGTCTGGAAGAGCAGTGGTCGAGGTTGGAACGCCTGCGCAGCGATCTCAAACATGAAGACGAAACGGTGAGGTTCGAAGCGCGAACCAAGGTCCAATCTGCCATTCACGCCCTGGTGAGCCGGCTGGCCTTTTTCGGTCCCTATCCGTTGGGAGTGGAAGTCGAGGTCGCAAAGGAACGGCTCATCTCTATCCACTACGACGAGCTCAACGGCGGGACGGAATGGTCGATGCACGACCTCGACGCCGACAACCGCGACTGAGAATCGTACCGCGCGGGGATTTCAGGACGAGTGCGGAATGTAGTGAGGTGCTTGCCATGATCTCTCGCAGCTACGCTTCCTCGTATCCAATGTGGCGAAGAGCAATATTGTCAGGTCATGCAGATTCTCCTTCGACACGCTTGAGGCTGCGCTTCGAAGCGGCGATGCCGCGTGCAGGCGGTGCGCGGTAGACTGCTCCTCGTAGTCCTGCCTCCGCGTGCCGAGCGCGGGCCCAGGGTGCGAAGGTCCTGGTGCAGAATTGCGAATGTGGAACGCTTCGTTGCAAACGCTCCGAAAGTGCCTGCAACGTCATCGCGCGGTCGATCGTCACCCGCCTGAGGCTGGACAACTGCAAGAGCGCGATGACCGTGGTGGTCACAACGTCTGCGAGGACCTGCTCGCTCACTTTCTCCCATTCTTCGTTCTCGACCAGCGGTCCAATGTCTTCAGAGGGGCTGGGCTTGTTCGGGATAGCCAGAGCGGCTGCAAACTCTGGCAGGTGCACGCTTGCAGCTGCCACCGACGTGGTCTGGCATAGATCGATGCGGTGGCGGCTATGGGGATGGAGGTCCACCAATTGCGCGGGCACGACGAGCGAATGCATCATGGCCGTCGCGCGCAGAGCTGCAAAGTCCTTGGCTTCGCCGCCCCAGCTGATGATGAGCCCCTCGGGTTCCGCAGTGGCCAGATGCTTGGCGGCTTTCTCTGCGCTCGCTCGTGCGGTTTTTAAAGCGTCCGCGGCTTTTTGGTATGCATTCGCATGCCGCAGACCGGCATCGAGCTGTCCGTCGTCAAAACATTTGGCACAACTCGCGGCGTAGGATTGCGGAGTGCGGGCCTCGTCTGGGTTTGATGTTTAGGCGGCGAGCTTGCGGTGTTGCAAGCGCCGATGTTCGAGTGTCTTTCGCTTGATCCTTTCTCGTCGTTTGATGATGGCGGGAGCCCTGCCGAAGTAGGCATCGGCAGGCGTCACGTTGTCGAGGCTTTCGTGATAGCGCTGGTGGTTGTAATGCTCGACGAACGCCTCGATCTGCTGTTCGAGGTCGCCAGGCAGGAAGTAGTTTTCGAGCAGCACGCGGTTCTTTAGCGTTTGATGCCATCTCTCGATCTTGCCCTGGGTCTGCGGATGGAAGGGTGCACCGCGCACATGGCTCATCCGGTTCGCTTCGATGTATTCGGCCAGTTCCCCGGCGATGTAGCTGGGACCGTTGTCGCTCAGCAGACGTGGTCTGTGCAGCACATTGGCATGGTCGCAGCCTGAGGCTGCCAGAGCCATGTCGAGCGTGTCGGTGACCTCCTCGGCTCGCATGGTGGTGCAGAGCTTCCAGGCGATGATGTAGCGCGAGTAATCGTCGAGCACGGTCGAGAGGTAGACCCAGCCCCACCCGATGATCTTGAAGTAGGTAAAGTCGGTCTGCCACATCTCGTTGGGGCGCATGGTCTGGGTGTGGAACGCCTCTGCCGCCTTGATCACAGTATAGGCCGGACTGGTGATCAGATCGTGGGCCTTGAGCAGCCGGTAGACGGTGGCTTCCGACACGAAGTAGCGCTTCTCGTCAGTGAAGCGCACCGCCAGTTCCCTTGGGCTGAGGTCAGTCTGCTCCAGCGCCATCTCGACGATCTGATCCTGAACCTCGGGTGCGATCCTGTTCCACACGCGGATCGGCGTCGATGACCTGTCTGCCAGCGCCTCCGGCCCGCCTTCAAGGTAACGGTCATACCAGCGGTAGAAGGTGCGCCGTGCGACGCCGAGCTGGTCCAACGTGCGCTTGGCCGGGAGATGCGATTGCTCAACGATCCTGATGATCTCCAGCTTCTCGGATGCGGGGTATCTCATGCGTCGTCTCCCCCATCCGCGATCATGCTTTTTTTGAGCAAGCGGTTCTCCAGGATGAGGTCGGCCACGCATTCCTTCAGATCGCGGGCCTCACGGCGCAGATCCCTGACTTCGTCCGTAGTTGCTGCACGGGCGGTGTCGCCAGCCAGGCGGCGTTTGCCGGCCTCCATGAACTCCTTGGACCAGGTGTAGTACAGGCTCTGGGCAATGCCTTCCTTGCGGCACAACTCAGCTAACGAGTCATCGCCGCGCAGGCCTTCCAGCACGATCCTGATCTTGTCTTCCGATGAAAAATGCCGACGGGTCTTGCGGCGGATGTCCTTGACCACCTGCTCGGCAGGCAATTTGGACCTTGAGGATTTGGGCTTCATCTTCGTTCCTTCGTCACTACGACGAAGCCCAAATCCTCCTTAAATCACAACCTCAAATCTGTGCCATAGGTGCTGACGGGGGACAGTCGCCGAAGCGCTCAGCTATCGCCGGCAGCCGCCGCGCGCCTGACCGCCCGCTCAGACGTCCTCGCCCAGATCGAGATTGAGCTTCACCGGCTCGTGCTCGAATTCGCCTTCGAATTTCTTGAGAAAATCCTCGATGGGGACCTGCTGGCCCTTGTCGACCAGCGGGTTCGCCTCGCCCATGGCGACGCCGCGCAATTCGTCGGGCGTGATCCGGACATGGATATAGGGCACCCAGACCTCGCCGAATTCGGCCTGCTGATACCATACGTCGATGATGTCGTAGGAAGCCCATTGGCCGCTGGGTTCGAGCAGCCGGATGCCTTCGCCGATGCGGGGCACGGCCATCGCCTTGATGCGGTGGACGCTTTGATGCGTTTCATTCTGGACTTCGATTTCGATCACAAGGCAGGTCCGGCTCTGCTAACGGGATTCGTGAATGCCCCGCCTTATCGCAGCGACGTATTGAGATCGTTTTAACGATGACGTCACGGGGTCAGGGCTTCTCCCGCCGGTCACTCGCGGCCGATCGCCCTTGAAGGCGCGGCTGCATCGGTCCATGTCGCCCACGTGGGGCAGGATAGCGCAACCGGACCGGACGAGTCCCCGTCGGGATACTGCATGTGACCCAAGTGCCCGCACCGACTTCCCCGCCCGCTACACCGGGCGCGTTTGCCGCGCTGCGGCGGCGCTATGCGCGGCTCAGCCCCGACATGCGGCGAAGGCTGCCCGCGCTCGCGCTGACGCTGGCGATCGAAGTTCTGCTGGTGCTGATGCTGCTGTCGCTCGGTTCGGCAAAGCGCGAGATCGCGGAGATGCGCGACACGCTGGTCGCTTTCACTTCGCCCGAGGCGCAGGACGAACCCGACGAAGCGCCCTCGCCCGAGCCGGCCCGGCCCCAACCCCCGGCAGCATCGTCGGCGGCGGCCCCGCGCGAACGGCAGGCTGCGCCGTCACCGGCCGCGCCCCAGCCCGCCGCGCCGCCACCGATCCTGCGCAACGATTTCTCGCTCGAAAGCGTGCCGCGAACCAGCCAGTCCCCGGCAGCCGAGGCCCCGCAGGCCTACGGCCCTGCCTTCACTCCTGCATCCGGCGACACGCCGCAGATCGCAGGCAGCGGCCCCAATGGCGAACCGCTCTACGCCGCGCGCTGGTATCGCCGCCCCTATGACGACGAACTGGCGGGCTATCTCTCGACCGCGCAGGGTCCCGGCTGGGGGCTTATCGATTGCCGCACCGCCCCCGATTTCCGCGTCGAGGACTGCGTCGTGGTGGGCGAATCGCCACGCGGTTCGGGGCTGGGCAAGGCGGTCCAGGCCGCAGCGTGGCAATTCAAGGTGCGCCCGCCCCAGCGCGGCGGCCGGCCGATGGTGGGCGAATGGGTGCGCATCCGGATCGATTACCAGCTGCGTCCGCGCGCAGACCGTTTCGAAGGCTAGTCCGCGATAAGCGCCGGATCGCGGTAGGGCGTGTTCTTGACCAGATGGCGGTTGTAGTCGGGTGCGCCGTCATCCCACCACACCGGGCCGCGTTCACCCAGCGCCACCTTTGCGGCATGGACCTTGGCGCGGGCCGCGCGCTCGGCGGCCTCGTCGCCGGTGCGGCGCGCCTGACCGACCTCCCGCCGGGCCTCCATCAACTGGTCGACCAGCATCTGGCGTTCGGTTTCTTTCAGCTGCGGATTGCTCGCGCGCCACAGCCTGCCGCGCACGATGATGTAGCGGTTATCGCGCGTGCGCTGGACCGGTTCGGTCAGGCTGCGCTCTTGGCCTTGCGCAGGCTGTCGATGTCGACGACTTCGCCATAGGCCAGCGGGGTGCCCGCTGCCGCCTTGCTGCCATCGGCCCGGATGCCGAGCCGGTCCCGTTCGACCAGGTGGAGATCGGCCGGGCCGAGGATCCGTCCATCATGGCTGAGGATCGAGATCGGCCCGATCGGCAGGCGATCGCGTTCGTCGACCAGCACCGGGTTCTCGACCACTTCGGCGCCGTATTTCTGCCCCCACTGGCGCAATGCGACCATGGCGGGCAGCAGATCGAGGCCCTTGTCGGTCAGCCGGTATTCGATCTTGCGCTTGTCTTCGGCGCAGGGGTCGCGCTTGAGGATGCCGTTTTCGACCAGCTTGGCCAGCCGGTTGGAGAGGATGTTCCGCGCGATCCCGAGCTCGGTGAGGAATTCCTCGAAATGGTGCAGCCCGTTGAAGCTGGCGCGCAGGATCATGAACGACCACCGCTCGCCCATGACCTCGAGGGCCTGCGGCAGCCCGCATTCGGTCAGTTCACGCAGCGGTTCGCGGATATCACCCATAATTCAGTCCTCTTCTAGCAACCTATCTACCGGAAATTCGGCTTTTGCCAAATTTTTGGAAATGCCGGTTGCAGTCCGAAACCCATAACGCTAGAGGGGCTGGCAGGCAATGGGTTGCTAATTGAAACCTAATTGCAAGAAACTCAAACACTGTTGCAATAAAAGCAACTAACGAGGAATCCCCCCATGACGTCCTTCCTCCCCCGCTTCGCTTCGCTCGGCCTCGTGGCCACCGCCGCAGTGGCATCGCTGACGCTTGCCGGCGCCCCGGCAGAAGCGCGCACCAACGGCTTCTTCTACTCGGTCGAGCTGGCCGAACCCGTGGCAGAACGCACCACCACCGTCGCCGCCGGCGTCGCCTGGGCCTGCCAGGGCACGACCTGCGTCGCTCGCAAGGGCAGCTCGCGCCCGCTGCGCATGTGCCGCGAACTGCAGCGCGAACACGGCGAAATCACGGCCTTCGTCGCGGATGAAAAGGCACTCGACGCCGACAAGCTCGCGCAGTGCAACCGCTGACTTAAGTTCCCCCACCCCTCTCCATCGGGTGGCTGACTCAAGGCCCTGGCGATCCGTTCGCCGGGGCCTTTTTTATATCAGTCCGCGTTCGGCTAGCTCCGCTTCGAGCAGATCCGCCCGGCTGAAGTGGTGCACCTGCCAGCCATGGGCCGCGGCGGCATCCACATTGGCGCGGTTGTCGTCGATGAACAGCATAGCTTCCGGCGCGCGGCCGAACCGGCGCGCCGCGAGATCGAAGATTGCCGGATCGGGCTTTGCCAGCTTTTCCTCACCCGAGACGACGATCGCGCGAAAGCGGTCGAAGATCGGTGCAGTGGGGCGGAAGCCGGCCCAGAACTCCGCGCCGAAATTGGTGATCGCATAAAGCGGCACCCCGCGCGCATCGAGCCGTTCGACCAGCGCATGGCTGCCCGGGACGGGCCCCGGAATGGTTTCGTTGAAACGCGCCGCATAAGCGCGGATCTCGGGTTCGAAATCAGGATAGAGCGCGATCCGTTCGGGCACCATTTCGCCGAGCGTGCGCCCGCGGTCATGTTCGAAGTGCCATTCCTCTGTGACCACTTCGCCCAGCAGCATGTCGAGCCGCGCGGGATCGGTCACCAGCTTCTCAAACAGATGCCGCAGGTGCCACTGGTACAGCACCCTCCCGACATCGAAGACGACCGCCTCGGCCTGCATGGTCATACCCCCCAATGCGAACGGCCCGAACTCCGCTGGGGAGCCGGGCCGGTCTGCAATGCTGCCGCCCCTTGCGGGACGACGCGCCGATTAGCCCTGGCGGGCCTTGAAGCGGCGGTTGGTCTTGTTGATGACATAGGTGCGCCCACGACGGCGGATCACGCGGCAATCGCGATGGCGGCCCTTGAGCGACTTGAGGCTGTTGCGGATCTTCATAATGTCTCTCGTGAAATAAATGCGCGCCGGAGATGGTGCCCCGACGCGCCGAAATCAAGCGGCCGGTTAACCGGCAGGGGGGATTCGGTCAAGGAAAGAGTTGGGCCGGCAGCGAAAGATCGGGCCCCGTGCGTTCAGCGCCGGGCGATCATCGGCCCGAGCGGTTCGCCGCCGAACAGATGGACGTGCAGATGCGCGACCTCCTGCCCGCCATGCGCGCCGATATTGGCCATCATCCGGTACCCGGTCTCGACCAGCCCCTTGTCGCGCGCGACCTTGCCCACCGCGCGGACAAAACCGGCGATTTCCTCAGCCTCCGCTCTGGCGCTGAAATCGTCCCAGCTGACATAGCGTCCCTTGGGGATCACCAACGTGTGCACCTCGGCCTGCGGATTGATATCCTCGAAGGCATAGGCCCATTCGTCTTCATAGACCCTGGTCGAGGGAATCTCGCCGCGCAGGATCTTGGCGAAGATATTGTCGTCGTCATAGGCAAGCGTGGGATCGATCGGCATCAGGCGCTCCGGCTGGCTTTTTCGGCAATGCCCGAGATGCCGTCGCGGCGGTTGAGTTCTTCGAGGACCCGGTCGAACCCGATACCGCGCGCGTCGAGCGCGACGAGCAGGTGGAACAGGATATCGGCGGCTTCGCCGGTCAGCTCTTCCGCACTGCCCGACAGCACCGCCACCGCGGCTTCGACGCCTTCCTCGCCCAGCTTGCGCGCGATCTGCGGCAGGCCCTTGGCATGGAGGCTGGCGACATAGCTTTCGGCAGGGTCGGCGGCGCGGCGCTGCGCGATGGTCTGTTCGAGGCGGGAAAGCGTATCCATGCGCTGCGCTATGCACGGCGCCTGCGGCCAGCGTCAATCGCAGTTGCACCGCCGCGCGGCCCGCAGCCGCGGGCGCGGTGCGCGGTCAGCCGCGCGCAGGCAGCCCCGCGGCGCGCAGTGCGGCATGCGCTTCGGCAACCGTGTGCTCGCCGAAGTGGAAGATCGATGCCGCCAGCACCGCGCTGGCATGGCCGCGCGTCACGCCTTCGACGAGGTGATCGAGCGTGCCCACCCCGCCGCTGGCGATCACCGGCACCGTGACCGCATCGGCGATCGCCCGCGTCAGGTCGACATCGTAGCCGGCTTTGGTCCCGTCCCCGTCCATCGAGGTGACCAGCAATTCGCCCGCGCCCAGTTCGGCGAGGCGCACCGCATGCTCGACCGCGTCGATCCCGGTCGGCTTGCGACCGCCGTGGGTGTAGATTTCCCAGCCGCGCACCTCGCCGCTGGTCGAAGCGCGGGCATCGACGCTGGCCACGACGCACTGACTGCCGAATTTCTCCGCGATCTCGCGCACCAGTTCGGGCCGCGTCACCGCCGCCGAATTGACCGCCACCTTGTCCGCCCCGGCGAGCAGCAGGGCGCGGGCATCCTCGACGCTGCGCACCCCGCCGCCGACGGTCAACGGCATGAAGCACACTTCCGCGGTCCGCCGGACCATGTCGAGCAGCGTGCCGCGCCCTTCGTGGCTGGCCGAAATGTCGAGGAAGCAGAGCTCGTCCGCGCCCGCCGCGTCATAGGCCTGCGCCTGCTCGACTGGGTCGCCCGCATCCTTCAGGTCGACGAAGTTCACGCCCTTGACCACACGCCCGTCGCGCACGTCGAGGCAGGGGATGACCCGGACGCGGACCGTCATGCCTGCTTCGCCACACGCAGCGCGGCCGCCAGGTCGAGCCGCCCGTCATACAGCGCCCGGCCCGTAATCACGCCTTCGATCCCGTCGCCGGCGAACCGCGCAAGCGTGTCGATATCGATCAGTCCCTTGACCCCGCCGCTGGCAATGACCGGGATGTCGACCTGCCGGGCGAGCCCCACGGTGGCATCGATATTGACGCCCTTGAGCATGCCGTCGCGGCCGATGTCGGTGAACAGCAGGCTGGCGACGCCCGCATCCTCGAACCGCCGCGCCATGTCGACGATCGAGACATCGGACACTTCGGCCCAGCCGTCGGTGGCGACCATGCCGTCGCGCGCATCGACCGCGACCACGATCGCGCCGGCATATTCGCGCGCCATGTCCTTGACGAATTGCGGGTCCTTGAGCGCGGCGGTGCCGATCACGATCCGCGCGACCCCCGTCTCGATCCATCCGGCGACATCGGCGGGGGTGCGGATCCCGCCGCCCAGCTGGACCTTCCCGGGAAACGCCCGGACGATCGCCTCGGCGGCCTCGCGGTTCTGCGCGCTCCCGGCGAAGGAGCCGTCGAGATCGACGACATGCAGGTGCTCGGCGCCGGCGTCGGCGAACAGCCGCGCCTGCGCGGCCGGATCGTCGCCATAGACGGTGGCGCGGTCCATATCGCCTTCGGCCAGGCGCACCACGTCGCCGCCCTTGAGGTCGATAGCGGGAAAGACGATCATACTTTCGGTTCCATTACATCGCGTGGCCGGGCCAGCGCGGTTACGGTTTCCATTCGAGGAAACGCGACAGCAGGTCGAGCCCGTAGGCCTGGCTCTTTTCGGGGTGGAATTGCACGCCGAGGAAATTGTCCCGGCCGACCGCCGCGACCAGTCCGCCGCCGTGATCGGTCATCGCCAGCACGTCTTCGTGATGGCGTAGCTTGAAATGGTAGGAGTGCAGGAAATAGGCCTCGCCGCCGACCAGCACTTCGTGGTCGTGCGCATGCGGCAGCGGCGCGACGTCGTTCCAGCCCATGTGGGGGACCTTCACGCTGTCGTCGATCGGTTCGATCAGCCGCACCGTGCCGTCGATCCAGCCCAGCCCCGGCGTTTCGCCGTGTTCGAGCCCGCGCGTGGCCAGCAATTGCATGCCCACGCAGATACCGAGGAACGGCGCACCGCCCACGAACACGCGTTCGCGCATCGCCTCGATTACGCCGGCTTCGGCGCGCAGCCCTTCGGCGCAGGCGCGGAACGACCCCACGCCCGGCAGCACGATCCGGTCGGCCGCGCGCAACACGTCGGGATCGGCGGTTACCGTGACATCGGCCCCGACCTTGCGCAGCGCGTTTTCGACCGAATGCAGATTACCGGCCCCGTAATCGACCAGGGCCACCACTTCACCCACCAAGCTGCCCCTTCGTGCTGGGGATCGCCCCGCCCTTGCGCGGATCCACTTCGACCGCCGCGCGCATCGCGCGGGCAAAGCCCTTGTAGATCGCTTCGCAGATATGGTGGTTGTTGCTGCCGTGAAGCAGCTCGACATGCAGCGTCAGCCCGCAGGTCTGCGCGACCGAATGGAACCAGTGCTCGATCAGCTCGGTGTCCCATTCGCCCAGCTTTTCCTGGCTGAAGCCGGCCTTCCACACCAGATAGGGCCGTCCCGAAATGTCCAGCGCGACCCGCGCCAGCGTCTCGTCCATCGGCGAATAGGCGCTGCCGTAACGCGCGATCCCGCCCTTGTCGCCGAGCGCGGCGGCCAGCGCCTGCCCCAGCGCCAGCGCGCTGTCTTCGGTGGTGTGGTGCTGGTCGATATGCAGGTCGCCATCGACCTTCATCGTCACGTCG
>Ga0208453_100095_pt1 | contig 17753 bp, 17 predicted proteins | sample Virmet3737_250_FD_185738 | JGI IMG/M metagenome (GOLD analysis project Ga0208453, IMG submission 185738) | Marine viral communities from the Southern Atlantic ocean transect to study dissolved organic matter and carbon cycling - metaG 3737_250... | ecosystem: Environmental > Aquatic > Marine >...
GGTCAACGGGATGGACCCCGACTTCCATCGCCGCGACATGTGGGACGCGATCGATGCGGGCGACTATCCGCAGTGGGACCTCGGCATCCAGGTGTTCGACGAGGAGTTTACCGAGAAGTTCGAATTCGACGTGCTCGACGCGACCAAGATCATTCCGGAAGAACAGGTCCCGGTCGAGATCATCGGCACGCTGACGCTCGACGCCAATGTCGACAATTTCTTCGCCGAGACCGAGCAGGTCGCCTTCTGCACGCAGAACATCGTGCCCGGCATCGACCATTCGGACGATCCGCTGCTGCAGGGCCGCAATTTCAGCTATCTCGACACGCAGCTCAAGCGGCTCGGCGGACCCAACTTCACGCACCTGCCGATCAATGCGCCCAAATGCCCGGTGCGGCATTTCCAGCAGGACGGGCACATGGCGATGCACAATCCCAAGGGCCGCGTGAATTACGAACCCAACAGCTGGGGCAGCGGCGACGGCGCAGACGTGGATCCCGGTCCGCGCGCGTCGGCCGAACGCGGCTTCCAGTCCTATCCGGCCGAGATCAGCGGCGCCAAGGTGCGCGAGCGCAGCCCGACCTTTGCCGACCACTACAGCCAGGCGCGGCAGTTCTATATCTCGCAGACCCCGGTCGAGCAGACCCACATGGGCAATGCGCTGACCTTCGAACTGTCGAAAGTGCAGCGGATGGATATCCGCAAGCGCATGGTCGGCCATCTGCGGCATATCGACGAAGGACTGGCGCAGGACGTCGCCGACGGCATCGGCCTGACCGAACTGCCCGACAAGGTGCCCTTCGCGCGCAAGCCGATCACTGACCTGCCCGAAAGCCCCGCGCTGTCGATCCTCAAGAACGGCCCCGACAGCTTCAAGGGCCGCAAGCTGGGTATCTACATCGCCGAGGGCGCCGATGCGGATGTCGTGAAGGCGCTGCAGCAGGCGGCCAAGGATGCCGGCGCGATGACGGAAATCATTGCCCCGCATGTCGCGGGCGCCAAGCTGTCCGATGGCAACATGATGGAAGCCGACGAGAAGATCGATGGTGGTCCTTCGGTGGTCTATGACGCAGTCGCGGTGGTAATGGGCGAGGACAGCGGCAAGCGCTACGCCGAGGACAAGCCGAGCATCGACTTCGTCAACGATGCTTTCGCGCATGCCAAGTTCGTGGCCTATGTCCCCGCGGTCCAGCCGCTGTTCGAGAACGCTGGCGTGTGGAGCCGCCGAGACGACGGCTTCTTCGATGTATCGTCGGGCAAGGACGCCGCGGCGAGCTTCATCGAAACCTGCGGCAAGCTGCGCTTCTGGGACCGCGAGAGCGTCAAGCAGGACTAGGCGCGATGTGAATCGCCGCGAATGACCCGAGCTTTATGCCGGGCGTCTTACAGGAGGCGCCCGGCATTTCGCGTTTTGGAGCGCGGCTGCGCCTAGTCGAGCTGGACGAATCGTTCCGGCACCAGCCGGGTCAAACTGCCGAAATCACCGACTGCCGCGTGCGCACCTGCGGCCAGCAAACGATCGCCATAGGCGGGCGTCAGGTGGCTGGCGCCCGTAAAGCCGATCACGTCCATGCCCGCGGCGACGGCTGCCTTGACCCCGTTCACGCTGTCTTCGATCACCAGACATTCCGCCGGGGCGACGCGCATCGCGCAGGCAGCGTAAAGGAAGATATCGGGCGCCGGCTTGCCCGCGGCGACAACATCTGCGCTGAAGACATTGCCGGAAAAGTATGGCGCGAGGCCGGTGGCATCCAGCTTGAACTCGAGCTCGGCCTCCGCACTGCTCGATGCGACACAGCATGGTCCGTGCACACGCCGCAGTGCCGCGGCAGCACCGGGCACTGCGCGCAACTCGCGAGCGCTGCGCCTGCGAAGCTCGGCCTTGACTTCGCGGTCGTAGTCATCGGGAAACGGTGCGCTGAGGTCTGCCTCGAGCGCGGCATGCATCGCGCGGTCGGTTACCCCGAGAAAGCGTTCGGTCAGTTCGGCATGCGTGATGTTCAGCCCCAGCTTCCGCAACTGGGTCACGTGCACGTCGGTCAGCAGTACTTCGCTGTCTACCAAAACCCCGTCGCAGTCGAAGATGACCACCGCTATCGTTCGCGCTTGAGCACGATGTAGAGCGCGCCGTCGCCGCCGTGGCGCTGGTGCGCGCGGCGGACGGCGGCAATCGCGGGATGGTGGCTCGAGGCGGCCAGCCAGTCGAGCACCTTGGCGCGAATGGCACCGCGCTGCGTGCCGCGGTCGGCCGCTGCCACCGGGCGCGGCTTGCCGGTCACCAGCAATATGCTGCGCGCGCCGATGGCGCGGGCCTGCGCTACGCCGCTCATCAGCCGGTCATAGGCACCGTCGAGCGTGTGGCCGTGCAGGTCGATGGTCACTTCGGGCTGCAACTGACCGCCCTTGAGCCGCCGATCCCAATGCGAATCGAGCCCGCGATCGGGCGCTGCGATGTTCCGCGGCGGAGGCGCGGGGACCGGCCGGGGCGGTACGCGGGATACCTGTTTCTTCGCCTGCTTTTTCGGCGGGACCGGCGCCTTGGCCTCATGCGCGGGTTGCGGCTGGACGGGGCGCAGCGGATGCAGGGGCTCAACCGTCGCGGCGAGCTTTTCCCACGCAGCGGCTTCTTCGTCGGACAGTCCGCGCGGGGAGCTCACCGCCGCGTTTCGAGACGGTCGAGCGTACCCACCGGCAGCAGGACGAGAGCCGATCCGCTGGCGCTCATGCTGCCGGCGATTTCACGGGCATCGCCGCCATTGCCCCAGAAGGTGTCGAAGCGATTGGTGCCCTTGATCGCCCCGCCTGTGTCCTGCGCGATCCAGAGCCCGTCGGCCTCGTCGCGTTCCATGTCGAGAAAGACCGGCGCGCCATAGGGGACGAAATTGGGATCGACCGCGACCGATGCTTCGCGCCGGACGGGCACCCCCAGCGACCCGAGCGGGCCGTCACTGTTCAGTTCGCGGAAGAAAATCCAGCTCTTGTTGAGGCGCATGATATCGCGCCCCTGCGCGGGATTGTCGCGGATGAACGCCATGATGCCCTGCATCGAAGTGGCGTAATCGGTGCCTTCGCCGATCAGTCCGCGTTCGCGCATCACGCGGCCGATGCCGACATATTCGCGGCCGTTCTGCCCGGCATAGCCGATCCGCATCAGCGAGCCGTCGGGCAGGCGCAGCAGACCCGAACCCTGGATCTGCAGGAAGAACAGCTCGACCGGATCGGCAGCCCAGGCGATCTCGAGCCCGCGCCCTTCGAGCGCGCCGAGTTCGATCGCAGTGCGATCGTGGAACTGGACGAAGCGCCCGCTGGCGTCATACCGGCCCAGCGGCGGGCGCCCGCTCCGCTCGCTTGTAGGCATATCGTCGGGCCATGCGCGCACCAGTTCGGGAGGCATGGCATAGACGGGCACGTCATATCCCGGCGCGCGCGTCCGGCTGCCGCGGATCTCGGGCTCGTAATAGCCGGTGGCGAAGGCTGCCCCATCGCCCACGCGGGCGGTTTCGAAATAGCTGGCGAAGAACCGGCGCGCGTCCGAGACCGGCCAGGTGGCGGCGGCCTCGCAGGCGGGGCGCCAGTCGTCGGCAAAGGTCAGACCGCTCTGGTCCTCGCGGCGCAGGATAGCGGGACAGGATTCGAGAAACGAGACGAGCGCGGTACCCGCATCATCGGCGCCGATGCCCAGTTCGGTTACCTTAAGGCCGCGAGAAACGGGTGCGAAGGCGGCGCTGGAGACGGTGCCGGGCGGCATGACGACCGGGGTCTGCGGGCGCATGTCGGGCACGACGCGGACGCAGGCAGACAGCGCCAGCGTGGCCGCGATTACCAGCAGGTAGCGCATCATCCCTCCCCCCGGATCGAGCGGCGCGTCAGCCTTCGTCGGTTTCGTCGAGAACCCAGTTGGGATCGGCGGCATCGACATTGCGGCGGAAGGTCCAGACGTCGCGGCTTTCGATCGCGTCGTCGAGCGAACCGGCCACGACATTGCCTTCCGCGCTACGGGTCACTGCGGCGATATCGGCCACGAAGAGCACGGCAATGCGGGCGATGCGGCCATCGAGATCGGCCGAACGCACGGTCGCGTCCTCGATCCTGATCAGCCGGTTGTCGAGCGTTTCGCCCGCTTCTTCGCGCGCGTCGATGGCCTGCGCAAAGCTTTCGTAGACGTCGCCATCGGTCAGTTCGCGCAGCGTATCCTTGTCGCCTTTCCAGAAGGCCTCCAGAATCATCGCGTAAGCGCCCTTGGCACCTTCGAGGAAACCCAGCAGGTCGAAGCCCGGCGAGGCCGCGGCGATGGCGCGCACGCCTGCCTCGCTGGCCGGAGCCGCATTGTCGCCCCCGCGCAGCACCACCGGCTGGCGGGCGGGACGCGGTGCATTCTCGGCCTGCGCAGGCGTATCCGCGCGCTCGAACCGATGCGGCACCACCTTTTCTTCATGCTCCGACCGACGGCCGAGCACCGAATAGAGCCGCAACCCCAGAAAGGCGGCGATCATGGCGAGGATGACGATCTCGGTGATCACGTGATTAACCTGCTTCCCAACTTCATTCGCGAAGGCAACGCGCCTCCGGCAGTCCAACATCTGTCCTGCCCTAGATAGGAAGGAAATACAAACCGACAATGGTCCTGCGGCCCCGGCGCCGCGCCGCGTACCGCCGGGCCGGGTCGCGGATTGCTAGACTCGTCCGACAGTGCTAGGCGCGCGCACCGAAGCCCCGCTGCGCCCGGAAATGGCGCGCGCGGGCGGCATTATCGGATAAATGGAAAGCGAATGCACATGGCCGACGAAGGCGACGTTCTCACCGACCTGAACAATCCCGCAGCGGGCGCCAACGGGGCCGACAACCAGCCCAGCGCGGGCGTGATCTCGCAATATATCAAGGACCTTTCGGTCGAGAACCCCAGCGCGCCGCAATGCTACCAGTGGAACGAGCAGCCGCAGCTCGACGTGCAGGTCAACATCGCCGCCGACAAGATCGCCGAAGACGTTCACGAAGTGACGCTGAAGGTTACCTGCAGCGCCAAGACCAGCCAGGGCACGCTCTATCTGATCGATCTGGACTATTGCGGGCTGATGGGCATGCGCAATCTGCCCGACGAGCAGACGCACGCTTTCCTGTTCGCCGAAGCCCCGCGAATTCTGTTCCCCTTCGCGCGCCGCGTCATTGCCGATGCCAGCCGCGATGCGGGCTTCCCACCGCTGATGCTCGATCCGATGGATTTCGGCGCGCTCTACCAGCAGCAGCTGGCTGCGCGCGCGCAGGAACAGCAGCAGGGCGCCGCGGCGACCCCGCCCGCCGGCGAAGCCTGAGCCGCTGATTCGCCCGGGAGGCTCTGACAGGTGAGCCTGCTCAAGAACGTCGGGACCATCGGCGGGCTGACCGCGGTCAGCCGCGTCTTCGGCTTCGTGCGCGACATCCTGGTGGCGCGCGTGCTCGGCGCAACGCCGATGGGCGACGCGTGGCAGCTGGCCTTCATGCTGCCCAACATCTTCCGCCGCCTGTTCGCCGAAGGCGCCTTTGCCAGCGCCTTCGTGCCGCTTTTCAACCGGCGGATGGTCGAAGGGCAGAGCGAGGCCCAGCGCTTCGCCGAAAGCGTATTGTCGCTGCTGCTGCCGATCCTGATCGTATTTGGCGGGCTGGCGATGGTGGCGATGCCGTGGGTGGTCGCCTATTTCGCACCCGACGGCCTCGAAAGCGATCCCGAAGCCTTGCCGATCGCGGTGATGATGGCACGGATTACCTTCCCCTACCTCCTGTTCATGAGCCTTGCGACGCTGGTCGCCGCCGTGCTCAACTCGCTGTCGCGCTTCGCTGCCGCGGCGGCGGCACCGGTGCTGCTCAACCTCTGCCTGATCGCAGCGCTGCTATACGGCGCATCGCTGGGCGAAGGGGTGATGGCGCGCCGCGAAAGTGCGTTCTGGCAATCGGTCGCGCTCAGCGCCTCGGGCCTGCTGCAACTGGTGTGGCTGGCGTTCTGGATGCACCGCGCGGGCTTTCGGATCCGCCTGCTGCTGCCGCGGGTCTCGCCCGGGGTAAAGGAACTGGGCGTGCTGATCGTCCCTGCGGTGTTCGGTGCGGGCATCTACCAGATCAGCCGCTTCGTCGACCTGTTCTTCCTCTCCACGCTGGAGGTCGGCAGCTACACCTATCTCGCAATGGCTGACCGCTGGAACCAGCTGCCGCTGGGGATCATCGGGATCGCGCTGGGCACCGCCATCCTCCCCGCCCTGTCGCGCTACCTCTCGCGCGAGGAGAACGACGAGGCGCAGCGGCTGCAATCGAACGCGATCGAGCTGGCGATGCTGCTGACCGTGCCCGCGGCTGCGGCATTGTTCGTATCGGGCAGCGCCTTCACCCGCGTGTTCTTCGCTGGCGGCGCGTTCAGCGTCGAAGATGCCCTGATTACCGGCACGGTGGTCAGCGGGCTGGTGATCGGCCTGCCCGCCTATGTGCTGATCAAGGTGCTGACGCCCAATTTCTTTGCCCGGAAAGACACGCGCACCCCGGTGTTCACCGCTGCGGCGTCGCTGGTGGTCACGGTGGGGCTGAATATCCTGTTGGTCCCGCGCCTGGGCGTGCTGGCGCTGGCCGTGGCAGGGTCGATCGGCGCGTGGTGCAATGTCATGCTGCTTTACGCGATCCTGGTCAGGCGCGGGTATTTCCGCCTGCCGTCACGGATCGCGGGGCGGATCGTGCGGATCTTCATCGCCGCGCTGGCGATGGCGCTCGCGCTGTGGGCGCTGATGGGTCCGCTGGACCCGTGGTTCGACGGCACGATACTCCAGCGTGCGGGCGGGATCGCCGCGGTGACATTGACGGGCACTGCGGTCTACGGCATCGCGGCGATCCTCCTCGGGGTGCTCGACCGGGCGACGATCGCCCGGCTGCTGCGCCGCCAGACCTGAACCCGACGGGCCGATCCTGGCCGGCCCGAACCTGATTGAGAGAATTCATGCGTCCTGACATGCGGGTAGTTTCCGGCATCCAGCCCACCGGCAATCTCCACCTCGGCAATTACCTCGGGGCGATCCGCAACTGGGTGCGCATGCAGGACGATATGCAGGAGGGCGAGCAATGCCTGTTCTTCCTCGCCGACCTGCATGCCATTTCGATGCCGCACGATCCGGCCGAACTGCACCGCGGCACGCTGGAAATGGCCGCGGCCGTGGTCGCCTGCGGGATCGATCCGCACCGGAGCATCCTGTTCAACCAGGCGCAGGTCCCCGCGCATGCGGAAATGCAGTGGCTGCTCAATGGAACCGCACGAATGGGCTGGCTCAACCGCATGACGCAGTGGAAGGACAAGGCGGGCAAGAACCGCGAAGGCCAATCGGTCGCGCTGTTCGCCTATCCGGTGCTGCAGGCCGCCGATGTACTGCTCTACCAGACAACGCATGTTCCCGTCGGCGAAGACCAGAAACAGCATCTCGAACTGGCACGCGACATCGCGCAGAAGTTCAACAACGATTTCGCTGGTGAGGATACGCCGGTCTTCACCCTGCCCGAAGCGATCACACCGCCGCAGGCCGCCCGGATCATGAGCCTGCGCGACGGGTCCAAGAAGATGAGCAAGTCCGACCCGTCCGAAATGAGCCGGATCGAACTGGCCGACGATGCCGATACGATGATGAAGAAGGTCAAAAAGGCCAAGACCGATCCCGAACCGCTGCCGAGCGAGGCAGGCGGGCTGGTCGGCCGGGCGGAAGCGCTGAACCTCGTCACGATCTATGCTGCGGTTGCCGACACCACGGTCGAGGCCGTGCTGGGCGAATACGGCGGCGAGGGTTTCGGCAAGTTCAAGCCCGCGCTGGGCGAACTGCTGGTCGAAACGCTGCGACCGATCTCCACCCGGTTCAACGAGCTGCTCGACGACCGCGAGGCGCTCGATGCGATACTGGCGCGCGGCGCCAGCCAGGCCCGCGAACTAGCGCGCCCCACGCTCGACGCGACATATTCTGCGCTTGGGCTGGTGCGTTAAGCGCGCGGTCATCGCATCAAATGTGAATCCGGACATTCAATCCGGGTTAATCGCCATTCGTCCATAGCCATGCACAGCTAATGGCAGTGTGCCTCGGGCAAGCGGTGGGCTGCGCACGATCGCGTTTCCGTGTAAGAAACGCCAACAGTACAAAGGACTGAGCATGACCAACCTGAACCAGGGTTGGGGGCGCAAACTCAAGCTCGCCTCCGTTCCCGTCATCCTTGCAGGCCTCGCAGCCTGTGCCACCCCGTTCAAGGCGGATGTCTCGCGTTTCCAGACGCAGTTGCCCGCCCCGCAGGGGGAAACCTATTTCGTCGTGGCCGATGATCCGGCGCTCGCCGGCGGGCTAGAGTTCGCGCAATATGCCGACCTCGTCGAAGCGCAGATGTCGAGCCTCGGCTATGCCCAGGCTGCATCGCCCGAAGACGCTTCGCTGCTCGTCCGCTTCGACTACGAGGTCGACAAGGGCCGTGAACGCGTGCGATCGACCGGCTTCAGCGATCCGTTCTATTCGCCGTGGTACGGCTACCGTGCGCGGACCGGCTATTACCGCCCGCGCTATGTCGGCAGCCGCTGGGGCTATGGCTATTACGACCCGTGGTTCGGCGGGCAGGAAGTCCGCAGCTACACCGTCTACACCAGCGAGATCGACATGAAGATCGACCGCGCCGCGACGGGCGAACGCTTGTTCGAAGGCCAGGCGCAGGCGATTTCGACCTCGAACCGGCTGCAGTATCTGGTGCCCAACCTCGTCGAAGCGATGTTTACCGATTTCCCCGGCAACTCGGGCGAAACGCTGCGTATCTCGATCGCGCCCGAAAAGACCACCGTGCGCAAGATCGACTGATCCACGCGGGCGAAAATTCAGCCAAGCGAAGGGCGGTCCGCGAGCGGGCCGCCTTTTTCCTACCGGCGCTCAGCCCAGTTTCGCGTGGCCGCCTGTCGAGCCGAAGCCGCCTTCACCGCGAACGGTCGCATCGAGTTCGCCCACTTCGTGCCACGCGGCCTGCGTGACCGGGGCCAGCACCAGCTGTGCGATCCGGTCACCCCGGGCGATCGCGAAATCTTCCGTCCCGTGGTTGATCATGATGACCTTGATCTCGCCGCGGTAATCGCTGTCGATCGTTCCCGGCGTATTGGGCACGGTTATCCCGTGCTTGAGCGCGAGACCCGATCGCGGGCGGACCTGGATTTCGAAACCCTGCGGAATTGCGACCGCGAGACCGGTAGCCACAGCATGCCGCTGTCCCGGAGCCAGCGTCAGGTCTTCGGCGGCAAGCACGTCCATCCCCGCCGCGCCATCGGTGGCATAGACGGGTAGCGCCAGTCCTTCGCCATGCGGCAGCCGCTTGACCTGCACGCCCACCGAATCAGTCATCGGCGTCATCCCCCGGCACCAGCGCTTCCGCGGCACGCAGCACCAGTTCGCGCGCGACGTCTTCCTTGGCCATCTCGGGCAGGCTCTCGACCCTGCGCGCGGTGACGATATGGACCTGGTTGAGGTCGCCCCCCATCACGCTTTCGCCGATATCGCCTGCGACATTGTTGGCCACGATCCAGTCGGCGCCTTTTCGCTTGCGCTTGGACTTGGCGTTTTCGACCACGTTCTCGGTTTCGGCGGCGAAGCCGATCAGCAATGTCGGGCGCTTGCGACCCGCCGCCGTGCTGGCAAGAATATCGGGGTTTTCCGCGAGGATCAGCGCGGGCGGCGCCGAGCCGCGTTTCTTCATCTTCTCGCCCGCGACATGCCGGCTCTTCCAGTCCGCAACCGCGGCGACCATGAAGGCGATATCCGCCGGCAATGCGCGGCGCACTTCCTCGGCCATGTCTTCGGCGGTCTCGACGTCGATGCGGTCGACACCGACCGGGGTGGGCAGGTTCACAGGTCCGGCGATCAGAGTAACGCGGGCCCCTGCCGCTGCGGCCATCGCGGCGATGGCAAAGCCCTGCTTCCCGCTTGACCGGTTGGCAATATAGCGCACCGGATCGATCGGTTCGCGCGTCGGCCCCGCGGTGATGAGCACATGCTTGCCATAGAGCGGCCGGTGTTCGGGATCGGGATCGAACGCCGCCTGTCCCGCCAGCGGCGAAGCGTCGAAGGCTGCGGCCTGTGTCTGGAAGGCGTCGGCCATGGCCTGCGGCATCGCGTGGCCATCGTCGCCGTAAGCCAACGCCCCGGGATCGGTCGGCGGGGCTGCCGAAGCCTTGCCCTTGGTCGCCAGGATCGGTGCTGCGGCGGGATCGGGTTCGGACGGTTCGGGTAGTTCCGCGCCCTCGAAGCCGGCTTCATCGCCCGCTTCGGGCAGCTCTTCCAGTTCGGCCTCGATTTCCTCGTGGGTGCGGGTTTCCGTCGTCCGCGGAATGATCATCGACAGCAAGCCGCCCAGCCCGCCGCCGCTGGGGGTATCGTCTTCTTCCTCCCCGTCATCCTCGAACATAGGCTCCGAAGGTTCGAGCGTCTCGCCGAGCGGCACGCTTTGCGCGGGCGCGGCAAGCCGCGCAGGCACCGAAGCGCCGAGTTCGGGCGAATCGAGGTCGAGATCGAGCTCCTGCGCTATCCGCGCGAGGATGGACGGCGGTTCGGGCATCCGCCCGGCGCCGAATTCGCCGCAGGCCATCGCGCCCTCGTCGGGGTCCATCACTGCGACACCCGCCTGGCGCAACCAGTCGGCGTTGCGCTGGGTCGCCGAATGCTCCCACATGCGCACGTTCATGGCCGGCACGGTCAGCACCGGCTTGTCGGTCGCCAGGATCAGCGTGGTGGCAAGGTCGTCGGCGATCCCGGCGGCCATTTTGGCCAAGAGGTCGGCGGTTGCCGGACACACCACCACCAGGTCGGCTTCGCGGCTCAGCTGGATATGCCCCATCTCGACCTCGTCCTTGAGATCGAACAGCGAGGTATAGACCTTGTTCTCGCTCAGCGCGGCAAGCGCCATGGGCGTGACGAATTGCTCGCCGCCCTTCGTCAGCACGCAGGTCACTTCGCCGCCGGCCTTGCGGATCAGGCGCACGAGTTCGCACGACTTGTAGGCCGCAATGCCGCCGCCGATGACGAGCAGGATCTTCGGGCCGTTCACGCCGGGACTGCGCCTTGCAGCGGTGGTTCCGGACGCGCCAGTACGGATCGGCAAATGCATAGCCAGTGTGTCATCGCCGCGCTTGCTAGCGCCCCCCGTTTGGTATTGCCAGCGTGTAGCACTGGCGTTTTACGCGATACTCCCTAACCTTGTATGGTGAAAGAAAAGGAAACGGGGAGGTTTCGATGCATGTGATCCTGAGCGCGATTTTGTTGGCCCTTGCGATACTCGACCTGGTGCTGGGTACCAGCTTCCTCGTCGATCCCAACAGCGCGGCGAGCGACTTCGGCTTGACGATCGCCTCGACCCACGGCGAATCGACATTGCGGGGCGACATGACCGCCTTCTTCTATGTCACCGCGCTGTCGCTGGCGTGGGGCGCATGGAAACGGCGGGGCGAGGTGTTGCTGCCGGCGCTCGGCCTGTTCGGCATCGCCTTCATCGGACGCTTCATCAATGTCGTGGCGCAGGGGCCCTATGAAGGGTGGATGGTGCCGATGGCGGTGGAAGGGTTCCACTGCATCGTGATCATCATTGCGATACGCGCGTGGGGCTCCGGGCAAACCGCGACTGCCTAACCGCCCCTACAAGGTCGACCAGAGCGCGGGGAACCAGCGCGAGACCAACGCCGTAAGCAGGGACGAACAGCCCCATCCAGTAGAAGTTATCCTGCCGCGCGAACAGCGCTACGGCAGTGATGAAGCTTGCGAACCACAGCGCCGCGAACATGCCCAGCCGGCCACCCGCCCCGAGCCAGCCGAGCAAGGCAAGCACCCCGAGCGTCCCTGCAAGCCAGCTCGGCAATGTCTGCAGTAAGGTGGTCACATGAATGCCGTATAGCGGCAGCGCGGGTCCCAACAGGCCGCTCCATCCTATCGAGACGAGATCGCCCGGCGCGCGAACCGCATCCACCATCGCAGCGTGCACGGTGAAGCCAACCAGCAAAGCAAGCAGTGCACCCGCAATTGCCAGCGCCTTGCCTCGCTCGCCCGCAAGGCAGGCAACTACACCCCAAGCCCCCAGAAACGGCAGTGCGAGTTCGCGCAGCGCGATCGCACAGGTCGCCATGAGCAAACCTGCAAGCCAGCCGGGGCCCGCCGACAGCGCAAGCGCGAGTGACAGCATCATCCCGGCAAGCAGTTCGTGGCTGAAGGCAATGTCGGGGATAAAGCCGACCATGCCAAACGCTGCAGCCAGAGCAGCTGCTGCCAATGCGGTCGAACGGCCGCTTCTACGCAATGCACCGTACCAGGCGAGGATATTGGCTGCCCATAACAGGACAGCGATGATCCGCCAGCCATCCGCGCCCCACAGGGCGGTGGTCCATGCCAGGACGGGCGTGCGCATCGTCACGAATGGTGCGGTCGGCATGCCAAAAACGCGATGCTCAGTCGCCGCGGCGGTGTAATAGCTTTCGCCTGCGGCAACCCGGCCGTTAATTGCACGGTAGAGATCCATATCGAGACGCTCGCCGCGTTCGAGACGCTCCGCTATGTCGCCCGTATGAGCCGCATCCCGCATCTCGAGCGCAAACCCGTTCCACACGCAGGCAAGCAGGGTGATGACAGCCAGCAACAGTGCCATCTTCCGGGACAGCACAGCGAGCGGGTGCGCGGGAAGTCTCATCAGCGCCCCCGCGCCGCTCGAAGCAGGGACACCCCTGCCATCGGAAGAAAGGCAAGACCGACAAAAATGGCTGGCGCGACCACCGCGCCCCAGTAGAAATTGTTGGCGCGTCCGGCGAGCATGAAGGCAATCCCGTATCCGAGATAAAGCAGGGTGCCGGTGGTGCCTGCCGCGGATTTCCACCCTGCCCAGCCCAGCAATGCCAGGAGTACGATCGGCCCGGCGATACCATGCGGTAGGAACCGGAGGTTCGAGCTCAGAACCACGTTGCCGAGCCATCCCGCAAGTCCGCGCAGGGCTAGCCAGCCCGGGCCTTGCGGATCGCTCGCCAGTATCTGCGACGACAGCAGCGCCAGATGCGCGCCTATTCCCACGAGAAACAGGAGGACGAGCCCGGCCCAGGCGGCTGCCTCCGTCCAGTCGCGCCGCCATGCCGCCATCGCTGCGAGCAGCAGCACAAAGGGCAGGACATGTTCGCGAATGGCGAGCGCCAACGCGGTCACCGCCAGTGCCCAGCCCCAACGGCCCGGCCGATGCAGGCCGAACGCCAGCGCGATCAGCATCCCCGCCCATAATTCGTGCAAGACGAAAAACCATCGGTTGAGACCGAGCGTTGCGCTTGCCGCCAGCAGCGCGATGGCGACGAGCCGGTGACGCTCACCACCCGGCTCATCCCCTAAGCGGCGCCACCAGGCAGCAAGAGTGGCAGCCAGCAAAACCGCCGCCAGTGCGGTCATCCACGACTCGCCTAGTATGGCATGGAGATAAGCAAGTGTTGGCAGACGGACAGTAATCCCCGGGCGAACCGGATAATCGCGTGCGCGCTGCTCTTCGACAATGAAGTCGTAATAGGATTCGCCGCCTGCGATCCGCTCGATCACGCGATCATAGAAGGCCAGATCGTCGTCACGCGTAGGCTGGATGAGGGCGGTATGCGTATCGCGCGCCACCGGCGGTACGGTGTGTCCGCGGTCGAGCGGCGTCAGCGCAGCAAGCAGCAGCAGTGCCGCGACCAGAGCGAGGAGCGCCCGAGCCGGCCAGCGACCCCAGCGAGCGAAACGGTCCCAGCGCGGCGCATCACCCGCGCCGGTGCCGGTCAGCCGATCCACCCCTGCATTGTCGCTGCCCATGCGGCGAGCCCCCCTGCCACTGCCGCGAAGGCATAGCCCAGCATACCGCGACCGCGCGCCTTGCGGCGGCGCCTTTCCCACATCAATTCGACCTTGGGCAGCGGCGGCGCTTCGGGGGCGCCACCCTTGGGGGGAAAGCGTTCCTCTATACGGCGGACAAGTTCGGGAATCCGCAGCAGCGTTCCGGTGTCTTCGCGGATGCGATCGGCGAGCGCGGCCTCGGGACCGAGTTCATCGCGGATCCAGCTGCGCACGTAGGGCGCACTGACATCCCACATGTTGATTGCGGGATCGAGCTGCGTTGCGATGCCTTCGACCATCACCATGGTTTTCTGCAGCAGCAGCAGGTGCGGCTGCGTCTGCATGTCGAAATCGCGGGTAATCGCGAACAGCCCATCGAGCATCTGTCCGACCGACAGCTCGCTGACCGGTTTGCCACGCATCGGTTCGCCCACCGCCCGCAGCGCTGTCGCGAACTCGTCGACATCGTGATAGCTGGGCACGTATTGCGCTTCGAAATGGATTTCGGCGACGCGTTTGTAATTGCCCGTCGTCAGCCCGTAGAGGATTTCCGCCAGCCACATACGCGCGCGGCGATCGATCCGCCCCATGATGCCGAAGTCGATCGCCGCGATCGTGCCGTCGGCTTTCACGAACAGGTTGCCCTGGTGCATGTCGGCGTGGAAAAAGCCCGCCGCGATCGCCTGCTTGAGGAAAGCGAGCACCAGCCGGCTGGCCAGTTCCGCCGTGTCGTGCCCTGCTGCGCGGATCGCCTCGGTGTTGCTGATCTTGATTCCGTCGATCCAGTCGACCGTCATCACGCGGCCGTTGGTCCGGTCCCAGTCGATCCCGGGGATTTCATAGCCAGCCGTGCCGACCATGTGCTGGGCCAGTTCGGAGGCGCTTGCCGCCTCGCGCCGCAAGTCGAGCTCGCGATTGGTCCAGCGCTTGAAATTGGCGATGATCAGACGGGGCCGCAACCGCGCGGCCTCGCCGCCGAAGCTCTCGAGATGCGCCGCTGCCCACTCATAGGTACTGATGTCGCGGGCGAACTGTTCGCGCACGCCGGGACGCAGCACCTTGACCGCGACCTGCCGGCCTTCGGTGGTAACCGCGCGGTGGACCTGCGCGATCGACGCCGCGCCGATTGGCACCGGGTCGAATTCGGCCCACAGCGCCTCGATCGGTTGCTCGAAACTGGCTTCGATGCTGGCCCGGATCTCGGTGAAGTCCACCGGCGGCAGGTTGTCCTGCAGCATGAGCAGATTGCGGGCGGCCTCTTCTCCGACCAGATCGGGGCGGGTGGCGAGTGTCTGGCCCAGCTTGATCGCGGCGGGGCCGATGTCACGGAACGCTCCGGCGTAGTCGGGGGTGTCCGGTTGCCGGGTGCCGAAACGCGCAATGCGTGCCAGCCGCTTGATCGGTGCGGGCGTGTTGGGATCGCTTTCGATCCCCCGCAGCGCTCCGTGGCGCGCCAGCGTGCGCCCCCATTTGAGCAGGCGCCAGATATGCGTCGAGGGCCGTGCCACCCCTAGACCTTCCATCCCGAATGGATCGCGACGAGCCCGCCGAGGATCGGTTCGACGCGGGTGTTTTCGAAACCCGCCTCGCGGATCATGCGTTCGAAGCCGGGCATGTCGGGGAAGCGGCGGATCGATTCGACGAGATAGCGATAGCTGTCCTCGTCATTGGCAATCGCCTTGCCGATCTGCGGCACCAGCTTGTGCGAATAGAGGTCGTAGGCTTCCTTGAAGCCGGGCCATTCGACAGTGCTGAATTCGAGGCAGAAGAAGCGCCCGCCATATTTCAGCACGCGATGCGCTTCCTTCAGCGCTCGGTCGATATGCGTGACATTCCTGATCCCGAACGCAATCGTGTAGGCATCGAAGATACGGCTCGAAAAGCTCAGTTCCTCGGCATTCTGGCGCGACCATACCAGCCCGTCGATCCCGCGCTCCATCGCGCGCTCGATCCCGACATCGAGCATGTCCTGGTTGATGTCCGAGACAGTGATGCTCGCGCCTTTTTGGGCCATGCGGAAAGCGATGTCGCCGGTGCCGCCCGCCATGTCGAGAATGGCTTCGCCCGCCTGCGGTTTGACGCATTTGACGAAGCGGTCCTTCCACAAGCGGTGCATGCCCACGCTCATCGCGTCGTTCATCACGTCGTATTTGGCGGCGACATTGGAAAAAACCTCGCCCACGCGGCCGGTCTTTTCCGCAGCATCGATATCTTCGTAGCCGAAGGAAACGGTTTCGCTCATGCGGGGGCCTTAGGGGGAATTGTGGCCGCGGCAAAGGCCTTGAATTAGCCCGTCATCCCAGCGAAAGCTGGGATCGCCCTCCGACAACGACCCCAGCTTTGGCCGGGGTGACGAGATTTTCAGATGCCCGAGCTTCCCGAAGTCGAAACCACCGTCCGCGGGCTTGCCAGATTTCTCGAGGGCGAGCGGATCGCCAGCGTACGGGTGAACCGGCCCGACATGCGGCGCCCCTTCCCGCCCGATCTGGTGCAGGCGCTGACCGGGGCGACCGTCTCGGGCCTGTCACGCCGCGCGAAATACGGCATCCTCCATACCGACCATGACCATGCGATGGTGTTCCATCTCGGCATGAGCGGGCGCTGGCGGATCGATCCCGAAGCAGCGGACAAGCACGATCATTTGGTGCTGGAGACCGAGGGCCATGTCTTCGCGCTCAACGATCCGCGCCGCTTCGGCTCGGTCGACCTGCTGCTCGCCCCCGAACTCGATCTATGGCCGCCCTTTGCCGCGCTTGGCCCCGAACCGCTGGGCGCCGATTTGACCCCCGAGCATTTGCGCGAGGCGACGCGCGGCCGCAAGCAGGCGATCAAGCTGCTGCTGCTCGACCAGCGGATCGTGGCGGGCTTGGGCAATATCTATGTGTGCGAAGCGCTGTGGCAGGCGGGCATTCACCCGCGCAAGGCCGGCGGCAAGGTAACCATGCCGCAGCTCAGGCGGCTTGTCCCGGCAATCAAGGATGTGCTCACGCGCTCGATCGAAGACGGCGGCTCGACGCTGCGCGATTTTGCGCAGCCCGACGGTAATCTCGGTTATTTCGCTACCCGCTTCCATGTCTATGGCCGCGAAGGCGACGCCTGCCATCGCGATGACGGCGGGACCGTGCGGCGGATCGTGCAGGGCGGGCGCAGCACGTGGTTCTGCCCCCTGTGCCAGAAATAGCCGGTCAGGCGTCGACCAGCGCGTAATGCGGGGGCGGCGGCAGCCCTTCCATCTTCTCGCTGAGCAGCGGCCGGAAGCTGGGGCGGCTCTTCATCACCGAATACCAGTGCCGCGTCTGTTCGTGGCCCTTCCAGTCGATCCCGCCGAGGTAATCCGCCACCGACAATTGTGCTGCGCAGGCGAGATCGGCGAGGCCGAGCGTCGGCCCGGCAAGCCACTGGCGGGTATCCACCAGCCAGTCGATATAGTCGAGATGCGCATGCGCGTTCTTCATCGCTTCACGCAGGACGCGCGAATCGGGCGGCTGGCGCAACACGAGCCGCTTCTTCATCCGTTCGTGCAGCAAGGGCCCTGAAACATCGGCATAGAGGTTCTCGTCGAACAGCGCGACGAGCCGGCGGATCTCGGCGCGTTGCAGCGCGGAACCGTTGATCATCGGGTTGCGCTCGACCGTTTCCTCGAGAAATTCGCAGATCGCCTGGCTGTCCGACAGGCTGACGCCGCGGCCCGCATCGTGCAGCACCGGCGTGCGTCCGGCCGGGTTCAGATGCCAGAATTCGTCGCGCCCTTCCCACGGGTGTTCGCGCACCAGTTCGTAGGCAATGTTCTTCTCGCCCATCAGCAGGCGCAGCTTGCGGCTGAACGGGCACAGGGGGAATTGGTAGAGCTGCCACATGGATTGATTGCCTTGCCACAAGCCCGGGGCATGCGTCCACTGGGCCGCGGTACTCTACGCA
>Ga0208453_100102_pt1 | contig 16992 bp, 14 predicted proteins | sample Virmet3737_250_FD_185738 | JGI IMG/M metagenome (GOLD analysis project Ga0208453, IMG submission 185738) | Marine viral communities from the Southern Atlantic ocean transect to study dissolved organic matter and carbon cycling - metaG 3737_250... | ecosystem: Environmental > Aquatic > Marine >...
CCCTTGGGCCATTCGCCCAGAGCGTCGCGGGCAAGCAGCACCTGGCCGACGATTTCGCCCGGCGTCAAGTTGCGCACCAGCTTCATCGTACCGGTGTGGCAGAAGGTGCAGTTGAGCGTGCAGCCCACTTGGCTGGACACGCACAGCGTGCCGCGGTCCGCATCGGGAATGAAGACCATCTCGAATTCATGGCCGTCGGGGGTCTTGAGCAGCCATTTGCGTGTGCCGTCGGACGAATGCTGCGCTTCGACCACCTCGGGACGGCCGATGTAGAACCGCTCGGCAAGCCACGGGCGCATCGTCTTGGCGATATCGGTCATCGCCTCGAAGTCGGTCACGCCGCGATGATAGAGCCAGTGGAACACCTGCTTGGCACGCAGCTTGGCTTGCTTGGCATCGAGCCCGGCCTCGGCAAACAGCGCGGTGATCTGGTCCTTCGGCAAGCCGATCAGATCGACGCGGCCGTCGGGGCGGGGCGTGATTTCACGCGCCACGGGAACCGGGTCAACCTGCCCGGGGATGCTCATGAGTGTCGTATCGGCCATGGGAGCGGCGCATATAGGGGCAATCGGCGCGAAAGCAAAGCACGGCGCGATGCACTGCGCTTTCGCTAACGGCGATCACCTAGGCGAGGGGAGAGCGCGAGGAGCATGCGACACATTCCGTTCATCGCGCATCAATCACAACTGATCGCGCAACATGTGTTCAAAATGCCACAACTTCATGTTGTGTGAGGTTAATGAAACTCTTTCGGCTTCCGCGCCGTTTTCCCGGTCCACGCAGCGCAAAAGCTGCGGGTCAATCAAACGGAGTTCGCACATGAACAAGATTTCCACTTTGCTCGTCGCCGGTTCGCTGGTCGCCTTCTCGGCACCTGCAATGGCTCAGGACACCGGCAGCTTCGATGGCTTTCGTATCCAGGGTGTCGCCGGTTATGACGCGCTGAAGGCAGGCAGCAGCGTCGATGACGACGCCAATGCGGACAACGATCAGTCGATCGACGGCCTCGTATACGGCGTCCAGGTCGGTTACGATTACGATCTCGGCAATGCGGTCATCGGCCTCGAGGCCGAACTGACCGATTCCACCGCCAAGACCGAATTCGTGAACGGCGATTTCGAAGGCTTCGGCTTCGGCCAGGTCGAAGCGGGCCGTGACCTGTTCCTTGGCGCGCGCGCCGGTGCAAAGGTCGGACCGGACCTGCTGCTCTACGCCAAGGGCGGTTACACCAACGCCAAACTCAACATCCTCGCGAACGACGGCACGACCGAATATAACGAGGACTTCGATCTCGACGGCTGGCGTGCCGGTGCGGGGCTCGAATATGCGATCAACCCGCGCACCTTCATGAATGTTGAATATCGCTATTCGAACTACAGCGAAGGCGAAGTCGATTTTGACGGCGACCTGGCCGACAGCGACCGTTTCGACGTCGATCTCGACCGCCACCAGATCATGGCCGGTCTCGGCGTTCGCTTCTAAGCGCGCCCGACCGATCTGATCGAGGGCCGGGGAGCGCGTCATGCGCTTCCCGGCCTTTTCGTATCAGCGGCGCGCGCAGGCGAGCGTGGCGGCATCCATCGCAGTGGCCGCCCCGGCCAGCGAGTAGGTGTTCGAGAATCGCCGTCCGCGCGTGTCGGTGGCGCGGATTACCATCCGGTCTGCCGAACGCATGGCCGCGACGATCGCCGCATCCATCGTGCGGTCCCTCGCCCAGGCATCGCCGCCGCCGCCGGTCAGTTCGAAACGCTTGTCGCCGATCGACACGGTGATCGAGGAATCGCGTCGCAGTTTGCGTGAAAGCCGGAAATGGACCTGCCCGCGAAGGCCGCGCCGCGGCCAGGTGCCGATGGTGGCGAAGGGTTCGAAATCGCGTTGCAGCCTGCTGGCCGCGGGCATGGCGATCGCATAGCAGCGCGGCACGGTGGCATCGCGGAACGCGGCCCAGTCGGAAAACACGCCTAGGCTGTCCTTCGCGGAAAGTGGCGTCGTCAGCGCCAGCCCCGCGATCATGGCGAGCAGGACGGCGCGAAGCCGCAACGGCTTCGAAGAAGCACAGGTCTGGAACAGCGTTCGGCGCATGGTTAGCGCCAGCCTTATGGCGCTGCGCGTGATCAAGCTAGGCCCCGGCATGTTCGCGGGCTAGCGGATAGGAAATCGCCACGATCTCCCATTCCTTCACCCCACCGGGCAGCCGGACACTGCGCAGATCGCCGATCGCTGCACCCTTGAGCGCGCGCGCGAGCGGGGACGACCAGCCGATCCGGCCCGCGCCGGCATCCTGTTCGTCGTCGCCCACCAGCGTCACGACGCGTTCCACGTCATCTTCGTCGGCCAGCGTAATTGTAGCGCCGAAAAAGGCGCGCGAGGTGTCCGGCTGGTCGGCGGGATCGATAACGCGGGCGGCCTTGAGCCGCCGCGCGAGATGCGCCAGTTCGCGATCGATTTCGCGCATACGCTTGCGGCCGTAGAGGTAATCGCCGTTTTCGCTGCGATCGCCATTGCCCGCCGCCCAGCTGACGATCTCCACGATTTCGGGTCGCTCGGTGCCAAGCAAATGGTCGTAGCGCGCCTTCATCGCGGCATAGCCGGCGGGCGTGACGGGATTGGATTTGGGCGTCATGGAGCATGCGCCCCTAGCGCAAATCAGCCTGGCAGGTAATTGCGAATATCACGTTCGTAACCCGCGGACTTGTCAGGATGCATATTGGCATAGCTGACTGCGTTCCCGATCACGCGCATGACGTAATAGCGCGTTTCGAAATTCGACGGGATCTGTTCGATCCAAGTCACCCAGTCGACTGCGCCCGTGCGCGGATCGCCGTTGAGCCGAAGCCATTCGTTCACCCGTCCGGGGCCGGCGTTATAGGCGGCAATGGCCAGCGGATAGGCCCCGCCATAGCGGTCCATCAACCGGGCGAAATGGGCATCGCCCAGCCGGATGTTGTAGCTGGGGCTCTCGGTCAGATTGGCCGACATGTAGCGCACGCCGATCTTCCCGGCTTCTTCGCGGGCCGTGCCGGGCATCAGCTGCATCATGCCGCGCGCACCGGCATGGCTTACGCGGTTGCGGTCGAACTCGCTTTCCTGGCGCGCGATCGCGTGGACCATCGTCCAATTGGCGCCTGCATGCGTTTCGACCGTCGGATAACCGATGCGTTCGAACCCTTCGAGACCGTGTTCGCCGGCGACCAGACCCGCGACGACCGCCATTTCGTTCAGTCCGGTATCGCGGGCGAGTTGCCCGACCAGCGCCATCTGCTCAGGCGTGTCGGCCTTGTCCGCGATCGCCTCGAAGAAAGCACGTTCGGTCCGCCAGTCGCGGCGATTGCGCGCGATGGCCCGCAGCGCGCCGGTGAGCGGATCGGCTTCGAACGCGGCGCGCTGGGCGCTGTCGGCTGCCGGAACCGCAGCAAAGCCGGGCATCGGCCGCCCGAGCTCGCTCAGCGCCAGCTGGCCGTAATACCAATCGGGATAGTCGGCAGCCATGGCCCAGTACCGCTGCGCGCCTTCGGTATCGCCCGCGCGCGCTGCGGCGCGGCCCGCCCAGTAGAAACCCTTCGAGCGGGTCAGCGGAGTCTTCGCGGCGGTGCCATAGCGATAGAACAGCGGCGCGGCCTGCGCGCCGTCACCCAGCGACCAGAGCGCCTTGGTGCCGCCCAGCCACATCAGGTCGGTATATTTGTCGCGCAGCGCGAAGGAGCCGTCCGAAATATCGGTGCCCGGCGCAAACACATCGTCGACCTTCGATGCAATGCTGACCGCCTGCGTCGCACCTGCGCTCTTGGCGACCGCGAGCGCTTCGCTGATGAACTGCGTCCCGTCGAAAGCGGGCGTGGTGAAGGCGGCGCGGCTGGCAAGCAGGTTGACCGCTTCATAGGGCTGGCCGGAATTGCGGTAGTAGCGCGTCAGATTGTAGACATAGCCGGCATCGCGCATCGCATCGGCGGGAAGGCGCAGACCTGCCTGCTGCGGCGTGCTGCCCTGCAGCAGCGCCAGCCGCGCCTGCGCCGTGTCGCGATAGGCGGGGGATACCCGCATGACATGGCGCGAGGCAGCCTCGTAATTGCCCTGCCACAGCAGCGCATCCATCCGGGCGTCGTGATCCTCCGGCGCGAAACGGCTGCCGAACAGGCCCTGCATGTAAAGTTCGGCAGGGCCGCTCATGGTACCGCTGCGCCAGGCTTCGCGTGCCACTTCGAGCGCTTCGGGCCGACCGAGCGAGGCCAGCGCGAGCGCGTAGCGCGCGCGGCCGCTGTTGGTAAGCGGCGAATGACGGTCGAAGAAACCGACCAGGTCCTGCGGGGAGGGCGCTTCCTCGTCGAGTGCCGCCTCGGCGCGGCGCTGAAGCAGTTCCTGCTTGGGGAAATCGGGGTAGGAGGTAATGAACCCGGCATACGAGGCAAAGGGCAAGTCGTCGCGCGCGGTGAGATATTCCCACTGGGCAACCGCCTGGTCCATCTGACCCGGCTGCTGCGCGACGAGGCTGCTGCGACCGGCCTCCTGCGCCTGCGCGGTGGCGGGGAAGACCAGTGCGGTACCGGCCATAAGTGCGATCGAGTAAATAGTTTTTCGTCCCATGCTGGACATAGTGCCCGGCCCCTCCTTATCAGGCGCTGAATGAATTGTGGCGCGCATGCGCCGAAAATCGCCTTGTTTCATACCCCTAACGCAGGACCACCGTAAATGTTCTCAGGCTCGATTCCGGCTCTGGCGACTCCTTTTCGCGACGGATCGTTCGATGAAGCCGCTTTTCGCAAGCTGGTCGACTGGCAGATCGACAACGGCAGCAAGGCGCTGGTTCCCTGCGGCACCACTGGCGAGACCTCTACGCTGTCGAATGCGGAACATCACCGCGTGGTCGAAGTGTGTATCGAACAGGCCGCCGGGCGCGTCCCGGTCATCGCCGGTTGCGGATCGAACGACACGCGCAACGCGTTGATGCACATGCAGTTTTCCAAGAAGGCCGGGGCTGCCGCGGGCCTGTGCGTCGCCCCCTATTACAACCGGCCCAGCCAGGCCGGCCTGATTGCCCATTTCAGCTATCTGGCGGAAAACAGCGATCTGCCGATCGTGCTCTACAACGTGCCCAGCCGCACGGTGACCGACATTGAGGATGAGACCGTGGTCGAACTCGTCCGCATGCACCCCGACCGGATCGTGGCGATCAAGGACGCCAGCGGCGACCTTTCGCGGGTGGCCGACCACCGCATGGGGCTGGACAGCGAGTTCTGCCAATTGTCGGGCAATGACGAACTGTGGCTGCCGCATTCGGCCGCGGGCGGCGCGGGTTGCATTTCGGTGACTGCGAATGTCGCCCCCGCGCTGTGCGCCGAGTTTCACGAGGCCATCGCCGCCAACGAACTGGCGAGAGCGCGCGAGCTCAACGACCGCCTGTTCCCGCTGCATTACGCAATGTTTTCCGACGCCAGCCCGGCGCCGGTCAAATATGCGCTCAGCCGCGTGCACGACTGGTTCTCGCCCGATGTCCGCCTGCCGCTGTGCAATGCGAGCGAGGCGAGCCGCAAGGCGGTGGACGAGGCGCTGGAAATCGCCGGGCTGGTCTAGAAGACTTCGTCCTCGTCGAGCATGGGTGCGGCGGGGAAGGGCGGATCGCTGACGGCGAGCGCCTCGACGATGCTGTCGGCATGGTCGCCTGCATGGTCGAGCGCGTCGACCGCGGCGACGTGAAACAGCGCATCGCCCTGGTTGACGATCGGCAGCGTCGCATGGCCGATGATGACCCCGTCGCTGGGGCTCACGAGGTCTTCCTGATCCTCGCCGAACAGCCCGCCGACGCGCGCCAGCAGGTCGCCCGTGCGGACGATGTCTCCCGATTTGCGGACGCGGTGCGAAACCCCGCCGCGCGGCGCGCGTACCCAGCTCGACCGGCTGGATCGTACGGGCACGTGAACTTCGGCCAGCCCGTCGTCGGCATCGATCATCCCGATATGTGCCAATACGCGCAACACGCCCGCGACGCCGGTCTCGATCGAGAAGCGGTCGAAGCGCAGCGCCTCGCCCGCTTCTAGCAACAGCATCGGCACCTCGCGGTCTCCAGCGAGCGCGCGCATCGAACCGGGCCGTAGCGGGCTTTCGATGATGATCGGCGCGCCGAAGGCCATCGCCAGCTCGGACAGGTAGGGGCTGCCCGATGCGATGCGGATCTGGGGCAGGTTGTAACGGTGGACTGCAGCCGAATGGATATCGATCCCCAGCGCGCAGCGGTCGATCACATGGGTAAGGAAGCTATGCGCCAGCTGCGAGGCGAGGCTGCCGCGCTCTGCCCCCGGGAAGCTGCGGTTGAGATCGCGGCGATCGGGCAGGTACCGGCTGTGCGCGACGAAGCCGTAGATATTGACCGCAGGCGCGAAGATGATCGTCCCCGCGAGCATGTCGGGGGCAAGCCGCGTGAGCAGGCGCTGGATGATCGCCGTGCCGACGATCTCGTCGCCATGCACCGCCCCGCTGACGAAGACGCAGGGGCCGGGCCGCGAACCATGCATGACGCGCAGCGCCAGCGCCGCATCCAGCCCGGTGACCTGCTGGCTTACGGGAATGGCGACCGTCGCGCAGGTGCCCGGCATGATCGTCTGGTCGTGAAGGCGGAAGGCTTCGCCGGTATCGTCGCTGCTCATGCGCGCCCCCCGCCATGCAAAACCGGCGCAAGGCAAGAGAATTCCGCGTGCGGCGGTTTGGATTTGGGCACCGTTGCAAGCAAAGATCGCGCCGGAAAGTACCGAGATCAGCGAGCAATGCGTCGGCAGAGCGAGATGGCGCCCCGCCTGCCGACGCATATTGCTTTTGCCAGCTGCGCTGGACCCGTCAGTCGGCCGGGTTGTGCCGTTCGACGAAGCCCACGGCCGCTTCGAGCATCTGCAGCCGGGTGCTCGACAGCGACAGCCAGTGATCTTCGCCTTCCAGCCGGACGAGCTCGTAAGACTTGCCTGCGTCCTTCAGCGCATCCGCCATTTTGTCCGAGTGGCTGAAGGGTACGACCGTATCGTCTTCGCCGTGGATCAGCATGATCGGAGCATCGGCACGGTCGGCAAACCGGCGCGGGGATACTTCGTCCCAGCGATCGCGCGGGCCGAGCTGGTCGAGCAGCCGTTTCTTCGTGATCCGGTTCTGTGCCGTGCGCGTGTCTTCGTTGTACATCGCGGCAATATCGCTGACCGGGGCGACGGCAACAGCGCATTCATACAGGCCCTGCTGAAGCGTGACACCTGCAAGCGCGGCATAGCCGCCATAGCTTGCCCCGACGATGCAAGCGCGATAACGATCGACAATGCCTTTGTCCGCCAGCATGGCGAGGCCATCCGATTTGTCGGTCTGCATTTTCCGGCCCCATTCGCCGTAGCCGGCCAGTTTGAAAGCGTCGTCGCGGTTGGTCGATCCGCGAAAGTTGGGCTGGAACACGGCGTAACCCCGCGACGCAAACGCCTGCGCCCACCAATCGAAAGCTTCGGAATCGGAGCTATGCGGGCCACCATGCGGGAGCACTACCACCGGGAGGTTCGTTGCCTCACGGCCCGGCGGGAGCGTGAGGATACCGTCCATTTCAAGCCCGTCCGAAGCGGTATATTCGACGGTCGATACCGCACCGACTTCATTGGGGCCGAGCTCCTTGCGTTCGTAGGCGATGGCGTCGGCTTTGCCGGATGTCAGGTCCACGACGAACCAGGTGCCACTGTCCTTGTTGCCACTGGTCCTGACGAGGACCTTCTTGAAGTCCGGCGACCAGTCGACCATCCGCATGTCGAAATCGGCAAAGGCGCTGCGAATGCCAGTCGCCGCAGACTGGAATGCGGGATCGCGGAAGACGGGCCCCTTCTTCTGGTCGAGATAGCCGATCAGATTGCCCGTGCGCTCGTCCCAATACAGGCGGTCGACGTGTTCATCCGGCAAGAACGGCGTGGCCACACCGCCTGCCAGTGGGACTTCGTACCACTGGGTGATGTTGTCTTCGTCACGCTCCGAATAGATGACCGTGGTGCCGTCATATCCGAGGCCGACGAGGCCGACGCGGCCATTGCGCTCGTTGCCGCTGGCAATCACATCACCTTGCGGACCAGCAAGTCTCCAGTCGCCGTCATCGGCACTGACATCCATCATCGCAGCGACTTCGCCGCGCGCGTCCAGCAACCAGTCGCGAGAGACGCCCTCGCGCGCGGCAGTGGCAACGCGTGTGGGTTGGTTCTCCCTGGTGTCGACGCCATAGAGGTAACGGCGGCCGTGCTTCCAGATCATGTTGGTGCTGGCAACACCGCCTGCCTTCTCCAACTCGATCGCGCCGAAATAGGCCATCCACCGATTGTCGATGAAGCGTGTGCCATAGCTACCCCAAACCGCATCCACCAAATCGCGCGAGCTGCCGAAGACGGTTTCGATCTCGCCCTTATATGTGACCGGGATCAGGCGGGCGACGTTGAATTCAGCCATGTTGGTGGTGAAGCCCCGGAGATCTTCGGTCTGGCCGGTGACGAGCAGGATCTGGTCGTCGCCGACCCAATCGAAATACCGCACCTTGGCGTCGCCGACCGTCAGGCGGCTGATCAGCTTCATGTTCGAATCGAGGAAGAACAGTTGCCGGGTTCCCTCATGCGTCAGCAGAATTGCGATATTCGTTCCGCTGGGCGAGATCGAGGCGTCTTCGACGTCCGGAAGCGCGCCGAAAGCCGCCAGCGGGACCTGTTCCTGCGCGGCTACACTCGGTGCGGAAAATGCGAGAGAAAACGCGGCGAATGCCGCCGCGAAATGCGGAAATACTTTCATACGACCCCCTGAAAACGTTCGATAATCCTGCCGAAGTGCCCAGCGCGTTTCAAGGGGCAACCTTCAAGGGCTTGGCGTTTCTCCCGCCAGCACCTACATGCGCCCACCCTATGGCACGCCCCAAACCCGCCACTTTCGACAAGCAGAAGACCGTCGCCGACAACCGGCGCGTGCGGTTCGACTATTTCGTCGAGGAAACCTTCGAGGCCGGGCTCGCGCTGCAGGGGACCGAGGTCAAGGCGCTGCGGGCGGGCGAGGCGAGCATCAAGGAAAGCTATGCCGAGGTCCGCGACGGGCAGGTGTGGCTGGTGAATGCCAATATCCCCGAATATTCGCACGGCAACCGGTTGAACCACGAACCGCGCCGGCCGCGCAAGCTGCTGCTTAATGCGCGCGAGATCGAGAAGCTGTTCGGCGCGGTCGAGCGCAAGGGCATGACGCTGGTCCCGCTGTCGGTCTATTTCAACTCGACGGGCCGGGCCAAGGTCGAACTGGCCCTGGCCAAGGGCAAGCAGGCGCACGACAAGCGCCAGACGATCAAGGATCGCGACTGGAAGCGCGACAAGGCACGGTTGATGCGCGATCGTGGATGAGCGGGCCGGCGGGCCCTTTTATTGCGCGCTTGCGTTAACCACATCGACAGTGATGCCGCATTCGTCGCAAGCCCCTTCCGCCGCGCCCTTGCAACCGCCAATGAGGCGGCGCATGGCAAGGGCGTGGCAATGAGCAAGCGCAGATCGAAAACGGCACTCGCGGACTGGCTCCGCCTGCGCATGCCGACGCGCGAGCAAATGGCGCGCAACAAGTACCTCCAGCCGATCGCGCACCGGTTCCTGACGCCTGAACTGTGGCGCTTTACCCGCCGCAGCGTGCCGCGCGGCGTTGCGCTGGGTGTGTTCGCCAGCTTCATCATTCCGGTCGGACAGATCTTCCTGGCCGCGTTCATGGCGCTGCCTGCGCGTGCCAACGTACCGCTGTCCACGCTGGTGACCTTCATCACCAATCCCTTCACCTTCCCGTTCTGGGCAGTGGTTGCAAACAAGCTGGGCGCGTTCCTGCTCAAGGTCGATCTGGCAGCCACCGGCGGCGCGGCGCAGGAAGAAATCACCAGCGGGCGCTGGGCCTGGTTCATCGAACTGTTCGCCGATGTCGGGGTTACCGTGCTCGTGACGATCTTCGGCTTCATCGTCCTGGCACTGGTCGGGGCGGCGCTCGGCTATCTGGTTAGCAGCGTGGTATGGCGCTTCGTCGTCGCGCACCGGCGCAAGCGCAAGCTGCGCGCGATGGCGCGGCCGGCGGCACGGTCCACGGCGGGGAAGCTGCGCGAATGATCGCCAAGGACGAGCATCCGGTATCGACCCTGCCGCCTGTGCCGCTCATGCTCGGCGTGGCGGCGGCCGCGGCCGTATCGGTGGCCCTGGTGTGGCTGAGTACGCCGGAATCGGCCGTCGCGCTCGCCTATGGCGGGGCGCTGGTCACGGTGCTGCTGATGCTGCTGGTCATCGTCCGGCTCAAGAGCCCGCCGGCCGAAGCGCAGATTGCGCAGACCGATTGGTCGATCACCAGCGCGGCAATGGAAAACCGCCGCCGTGCCATTGCAATCATCGACCGCGCCAACCGGTTGGTCTGCGCCAATTCGTCATATGAGGCGTGGTTCGAGAGCACCGCGGCGCCATACGATCTGCCGTTCGAACCGGACACTCAGGAGGCGGTAATCGCGGGAACGCGCAATGCCTGGCGCGACGGATCGGCCCGGGTCGAGGATATTCGCCTGGCCGGGTCGGACGCCAGCTACGAGCTCCAGCTTGAGCGCATCGGCCGCGGCGAGGCCTATCTGCTGTGGCGTTTCTCCGAAATGCACCAGGAACGGACCTATGATGGCCTTTCCGAACAATTGTCGGGCGCGTTCGGCGAATTGATGTCGCGCGCGGGGATCGAATCCGCGCTGGTCGCGCCGAATGGTATCGTCCTGACAACGACCCCCGGACTGGCCGAACGCGCGACCGGCAGCCGCGACAATTCGCTCGCGGGGCTCGAATTCGTGCAATTGCTGCGCTCGGACGATCGCGACCGCATCTTCTTCGCGCGCGAAGGACAGCAGGGCTCGCCGCAGACGCTGATCCATATCCCGCTCGATACGCCTACCAGTCCGCGATTGAGCGATGCCGACGAAGCGCCCTCGTTGATGCTGCTGATCGACAGTTCGGTGGGTATCGGCGGGGGAACGGACAGCAATGGCAAGGCGGCGATCCCGCAGCTCGAAGCCCTGCTTTCGGCGCTGTCGCTGGGTCTCGCGCTGACCGATCGCGACGGGCGGTTCCTGTTCGCCAACAAGGCCTTCCTGCGCGCGGTCGAACGCGTCGATCGGGGGCTGCCGCAATTCCCCTCCGATCTCGTGGTGGGCGAGGACAAGGCGGCGATGGCCGATACGGTGCGCCGCTTCGCCAAGGGCGCGACCGCCAGTGGCGACATGGCGGTGCGGCTGGCCAACGACAAGGAAGAACCGGTGTCGATGGGCCTCGCCGGGGTGCGCGGTCTCGGCGATGCGGCAGTGCTGCTGTCGATCTCCGATTCCTCGGAGGAAAAGCGCCTGCGCCGGCAAGTGGCCCAGGCCACCAAGATGCAGGCGGTGGGCCAGCTGGCCGGCGGGGTCGCGCACGATTTCAACAATGTGCTGACCGCGATCATCGGCTATTGCGACCTGATGCTGCTGCGCCATACGCCGGGCGACAGCGATTACGACGACATCCAGCAGATCAAGGCCAATTCAAACCGCGCCGCCAGCCTGACGCGGCAATTGCTCGCCTTCAGCCGCCAGCAGACCCTGCGCCCGGTGGTGTTGCAGCTGCCCGACGTGGTGAGCGAGGTCAGCCAGCTGCTCAAGCGGCTGATGGGCGAGAAGATCGAGTTCTCGGTCCGCCACGACCGCGAACTGGGTTCGGTCCGGGCCGACCCGCAGCAGCTCGAACAGGTCATCATCAACCTGGCGGTGAACGCGCGCGATGCGATGCAGGCCAATGCGCTCAAGCGGGGCAAGCAGGACTGGAAGGGGCGGCTCACTCTCGCCACGCGGCGCGTGTCCGCGCGCGACGTGCGCAAGATGGGCATCGATATCATGCCCGCCGACGATTACACCGTGCTGATCGTCCAGGATACCGGCGGCGGCATACCCGAAAGCCATCTCAACAAGATCTTCGAACCCTTCTTCACCACCAAGGAGCAGGGCAAGGGCACCGGGCTGGGCCTCTCGACGGTCTACGGGATCGTCAAGCAGTCGAACGGGTTCATCTTCGCCGACAATGTACAGGGTCCCGACGGCACTCCGATCGGCGCGCGTTTCACCATGTACCTTCCGGTGCACAAGGGCGAGCTGCCCGCGAACATGCGCAGCGAGGAAATCGAGGAACCCAAGGCGACCGAATGGTCCGCCGGGGGCAAGCTGCTGCTGGTCGAGGACGAGGACATGGTCCGCGCGGTGGCCGAACGCGCGCTGGTGCGCGCGGGCTATACCGTGACGACCGCGGCCGACGGCGAGGAGGGGCTGGCGGCGGTGGCCAATGGCGATACCGAGTTCGACATGATCGTGTCCGACGTGGTGATGCCGACGATGGACGGGCCCGCCATGGCGCGCGCGATCCGCAAGGTTAAGCCCGACATCCCGATCCTGTTCATGTCGGGCTATGCCGAAGAACAGCTGCGCAACGACATCGATATCGCGAACATGCATTTCATCCCGAAGCCGTTCAGCGTGCAGCAGATCAATGCGAAGGTTTCCGAAGTGCTCAGCGAACAGCGCGGATAGGGCTGGCGGGATTAATTTCGTTCCTTACTTGTTCTTCGAGAACAAAGCCGATACATACTGCGCCAGTTGAAGAGTCGGTAGCCGGCTCTGGCCAAGCGCAGGAGGTAGTGTCATGGCGGCAAGTCTGAAGCTCGTAGAGGACAAGAAAGTGAACGCAGACCGCCAGAAGGCATTGGACGCCGCGCTCGCACAGATCGACCGCGCATTCGGCAAGGGTTCGGCGATGAAGCTGGGCCAGAAGGAAGCCATGCAGGTGGAATCGATTTCCACCGGCTCGCTCGGGCTCGATATCGCGCTGGGCGTGGGGGGGCTGCCCAAGGGCCGGGTGATCGAGGTCTATGGTCCGGAAAGCTCGGGCAAGACCACGCTGGCGCTGCATGTCATCGCCGAAGCCCAGAAGGCGGGCGGCACGGCCGCTTTCGTCGACGCCGAACACGCGCTCGACCCGGTCTATGCCAAGAAGCTGGGCGTCGACATCGAGGAACTGATCGTTTCGCAGCCCGACACGGGCGAACAGGCGCTCGAGATTACCGATACGCTGGTCCGCTCCAACGCCATCGACGTGCTGGTGGTGGACTCGGTTGCTGCGCTGGTCCCCCGCGCCGAGATCGAAGGCGAGATGGGTGACAGCCATGTCGGGCTGCAGGCCCGTCTGATGAGCCAGTCGCTGCGCAAGCTGACCGGGTCGATCAACCGCTCCAAATGCATGGTGATCTTCATCAACCAGCTGCGCATGAAGATCGGCGTGATGTACGGTAACCCCGAAACCACCACCGGCGGCAACGCGCTCAAGTTCTACGCCTCGGTTCGCCTCGACATCCGGCGCACCGGCCAGATCAAGGACCGCGACGAAGTGATCGGCAACGCCACTCGTGTGAAAGTGGTCAAGAACAAGGTCGCTCCGCCGTTCAAGCAGGTCGAATTCGACATCATGTATGGCGAAGGGATCTCGAAGATCGGTGAGATTCTCGACCTCGGCGTCAAGGCGGGCGTGGTCGAGAAATCGGGCAGCTGGTTCAGCTACGACAGCGTCCGCATCGGCCAGGGGCGCGAGAACGCCAAGAAGTTCCTTACCGAAAACACCGAAATGTGTGCCAAGTTGGAAGCCGCAATTCGCGGCCGCACCGACGAGGTCGCCGAAGAGATGATGACCGGTCCGGACGCGGACGAGGACTGAAGTCTCTTCAAGCGGGAGCGCGTCGGCCTTCATCCCCTGGCCGGCGTCCCAGCCGGACTGTCCCCCGGCGCTCCCGACAGAACGGAAAGCCGGTGCGCGCCGCTCGATGGCCGCACCGGCTTTTCCGCTTTTCGGCTGGCGACAGGTGCGCGGCAGCGCCCTAGGGTGCGCGCGAATCGCCGAATAGGGGAGCTGCCATGTCGATTACCGTCCATCACCTCAACAACAGCCGCTCGCAGCGGATACTCTGGCTGCTGGAAGAGCTGGGCGCGGATTACGACATCGTGTCCTACCAGCGCGATTCCGAAACCAATCTCGCGCCCCCCGAACTCAAGCAGGCGCATCCGCTCGGCAAATCGCCGCTCATCGAGGATGGCGACACCTGCGTCGCCGAAAGCGGCGCGATCATCCAGTATCTGTGCGAACGCCATGGCGGCGCGGACTGGCTTCCCGCACATGATAGCGAGGCGCATGTCCGGCATCTCGAATGGATGCAGTTCGGCGAAAGCAGTTTCTTCGTGCCCGTGATGCTGAAGATCTACGCGGGACGCCTCGGTGATGCCGCTGCCCCGCTGATGCCGCGCGTGGAAGAACAACTCGCCGCGCATGTCGCCTATGCCGAAGAGCACATTTCGGATGATCTGCATTTCTGCGGCGAGGGCTGGTCGGCATCGGATGTGATGATGAGCTTTCCTGCAGAAATAGCGGTTATGCAGGGCTATGCGGAGAAGGCGCCCAAGCTGGCACGCTTCGTCGAGGCGGTTCATGCGCGGCCCGCATGGCAGCGCGCGCGCGAACGCGGTGGGCCCTATTTCATCTGGTGACGCGCAAATCCACCAAGGGTTGCAATCGCGTGGGCATCACCACAGAAGGCGGCGCGCTGCTGGTCAGTGATATGGAAATTTCGTGACGGGACAATCTATGAGAATTGCCGTTTTTGGGCTTGGCTATGTGGGCCTCTCCAATGCGATTATGCTCGCGCAGCACAACACGGTAGTCGGCTGCGATATTTCGGCCGATCGCGTTGCCATGCTTTCACAAAGGCGATCGCCCATCGAAGATGCACTGGTCGAGCAGTATCTGCTGCACGATGATCTCGATCTTTCCTTCACCACCGACTTCGAGAAGGCTATCGCTGGAGCGGACTTTGCGATCGCTGCAGTGCCGACCAATTACGATGTCGAGACCAACTTTTTCGATACGTCAGCGGTCGATGCGGTGATTGAGCAAGTGCTTGCCGCCACTGAGCGGACAGTGATCGTCGTCAAGTCGACCGTTCCGGTGGGTTATGTCACCGAGGCACGAGCGCGCTTCGCCAGCGACCGGATCGTCTTCAGTCCCGAGTTCCTGCGTGAAGGCAAGGCGCTGTACGACAATCTCCATCCTTCGCGCATTATCGTCGGCGAACGATCCGAACGCGCGCAGCAGTTCGCCGATCTGCTGCTGCAGCCCGCGCTGGAAGATGATGTTCCGGTGCTGCTTACCAATGCCGAGGAAGCCGAGGCGATCAAGCTGTTCGCCAACACCTATCTCGCCATGCGCGTCGCCTTCTTCAACGAACTCGACAGCTATGCGCTGTCGCGCGGGCTCGATACCCGGCAGATCATCGAGGGTGTCGGTCTCGATCCGCGCATTGGCGGGCATTACAACAACCCGTCCTTCGGCTATGGCGGCTATTGCCTACCCAAGGATACCAAGCAGCTGCTGGCAAATTATTCGGAAGTCCCGCAGAACCTGATCCGTGCGATCGTCGATGCCAACCGGACCCGCAAGGATTACCTCGCCGACCAGATCGTGGCGCGAAGCCCCCGGACCGTCGGCATTTACCGCCTCGTCATGAAGGCGGGGTCGGACAATTTCCGCCAGTCGTCGATCCAGGGCATCATGAAACGGGTCAAGGCCAAGGGCATCGAGGTAATCGTCTACGAACCGGTGATGGACGAAGACAGCTTCTTCGGCAGCCGCGTCGAGCGCGACCTGGAACGGTTCAAGGCCGATGCGGATGTCATCGTTGCCAACCGGCTCGACGAGGCTATCGATGATGTGCGTGACAAGGTTTTCACGCGCGACCTGTTCGGGGCCGATTGATGGGCGAGAGCCGGACTGCGCTGGTCACCGGTTCGGCGGGTTTCATCGGTTATTTCATCGGCAAGCGACTGCTCGCCGACGGTTTCCGCGTGGTCGGCGTCGATTCGCTGTCCGATTATTACGATCCGAACCTGAAACGCCGACGCCAGGCGGAACTGCTTAAGAACGCCGGCTTTTCTGCGACGAACGAGCCGATCGAAACACCCGGGCTGCTGGCGGATCTGTTTGCAGAACATCGGCCTGACGTGGTCGTCCATCTCGCAGCGCAGGCGGGTGTGCGCTATTCGATCGACAATCCGCGCAGCTATCTCGAAAGCAATCTGGTCGGCACCTTCGAACTGCTCGAGGCGGCCCGCGCCCATCCGCCGCAGCACATGCTGCTCGCCTCGACCTCCTCGGCCTATGGCGCGAATACCGAGATGCCCTATCGCGAGACGATGAAGGCCGATCACCAGATGTCCTTCTATGCCGCCACCAAGAAGGCGAGCGAGGCGATGGCGCATTCCTACGCGCATCTCTTCGGCCTGCCGGTGACCATGTTCCGCTTCTTCACCGTCTACGGGCCCTGGGGGCGGCCCGACATGGTACCGTTCAAGTTCGTGGCCAAACTGGTGCGCGGCGAACCGATCGACGTTTACAATCACGGCGAAATGATGCGCGACTTCACCTATGTGGAGGATCTCGTCGAAGCGGTCCGGCGGCTGATCGACACTCCGCCCGTACGGCCCACTGCGGCCGAGGAGATCGCCGAAGGCGACAGCCTGTCGCCGGTTGCGCCGTGGCGGGTGGTCAACATCGGCAATTCGCAGCCGGTCCAGCTCGGCGACATGATCGCCGCGATAGAAGACGCGCTGGGTATCAAGGCCAAGCGCAACTTCATGCCGATGCAACCGGGCGACGTCCCCGCGACCTGGGCCGATGCCGAGCTGCTGCGATCGCTCACCGGCTACGTTCCCGGCACCGATATCCGCGAGGGCGTGAGGCGCTTCGTCGCGTGGTATCGCGATTACTACCAGATCTGAGGTGCAATGACCGATCAATCCGAATGGACCGGCAAGGTCGGCAATGTCTGGGCCGAGGAATGGCAGCGCACCGATCGCAGTTTCGGACCGCTGACCCAAAAGCTGATCGCGGTCGCGCGCAGCGCACC
>Ga0208453_100103_pt1 | contig 16927 bp, 14 predicted proteins | sample Virmet3737_250_FD_185738 | JGI IMG/M metagenome (GOLD analysis project Ga0208453, IMG submission 185738) | Marine viral communities from the Southern Atlantic ocean transect to study dissolved organic matter and carbon cycling - metaG 3737_250... | ecosystem: Environmental > Aquatic > Marine >...
CGCTCGAGGCGGCACGCGTGCTGTTGATCGAAGCGGGGCCGCAATCGGTGACGTTGAAGGCGGTGGGCGCGCGCATCGGCCGCACCCATGCCAATCTGCTGCACCATTTCGGATCGGCGGCGGGTCTGCAGAAGGCGCTGGCCGGCCATCTTGCCAAGACGGTGTGCGACACGATCATCGAGGCGGTCCGGGCGAGCCGCGCCGGTCTCGGATCGCCGCGCGAGGTGGTCGACCTGGCGTTCGACGCATTCGACAAGGAAGGCGCTGGCGCACTCGCCAGCTGGATGATCCTGACCGGTAACGAGGACGCGCTGACCCCGATCGTCGAGACCATCCATCAGCTGGTCGATGAAATCGCGCCCGAGGAAGCCGCGCATGGCGCTGCCCCGACGCAGGTGCATGAAGAGACATTGGCGCTGGTGCTGATGGCCATGGGCGATGCGCTGATCGGCACCGCGCTGTCACGCTCGCTCGGGCTTCCCGAAACAGCCGCGCGCGACCGGGCCGAGCGCATGCTCACCCGGTCGATGGATATCACTCTGCCGCAGGGCTGAGCGCGTCGCGCATCCATGCCGGCGCGCTGTCCGCGTCGATTGCATCCACCCGCAGATGGTCCACCGCCAGGCCGAGATCGGGGTAATCCGCCTTGCGTCGCTTGCCGTCGGAACGCTCGAGCGGGACCACCACCAGCCTCCGGTTGACCTTGCTGCGCCAGTTCATCCGGGCGGTGTTCTCCTGCCCGATATAGCAGCCCTTGCCGAAGCTGACGCCGTGCAGTTCGGCGGCGTTGGTTTCCAGCCACAGGATGTCGCCTAGTTCGGCCCGGCCTTCGGGCACGCCCAGCGCGAGGCGGTGCGCCCGCCAGTCGGCGTCCGCTGCTTCATCGCTGTCGGCAACTGGCGCCAGCCAGCGCTGGCCGAGCGCGGCCAGTCGCGGGTCGGCAGCACCGCCATCGCCCATCTCAGCCTGCCAGTGCACGGCCACGCCTGCATCGACCGCGATCGCGATTTTGCGGCGCAGGCGGTAGAGCGACAGCCGCTTGGCCAAATCCTCGGCCGCATCGGCTTCGCAATCGATCAGCACTTCCCCGGCGGCGCTGGGCCATACGAGGAAATCGAACAGCGTCTTGCCCTGCGGCGTTAGCAGGCCGGCATAGGCGGGCAGGGTTCCCGTGACATCATTCGTCACCAGCCCCTGCAGGAAGGCAATGACGTCTTCGTCGGGGTCTTCGCTGGTGAGGCGGACGATGGCTCGGTCGAACAGGCGGGTGGCAGTCATGGGTGACAGATAGGCCGCCCGACGCCATAGGCAACCACATGGTCGAATCGCTGACAATCCGCCGCCCCGACGACTGGCATCTGCATTTCCGCGATGGTGACACGATGCGCGCCGTCGTCCCGCAGACCGCGCGCCAGTTCGCCCGCGCCATCGTGATGCCCAATCTGGCGCCGCCGGTGACCACCACCGCGCTCGCCGCGACCTATCGCGACCGAATCCTAGCCGCAGTGCCCGCGGGCCTGGATTTCACTCCGCTGATGACCGCTTACCTGACCGACGAGAGCGACGCGGACGATCTCGCCGTAGGCCATGCCGACGGCGTGCTGACCGCGGCCAAGCTCTATCCCGCCGGCGCCACCACCAATTCCGCGCACGGCGTTACCGACGTCGCCAACATCATGGGCGTGCTCGAACGTATGGCCGATATCGGCATGCCGCTGTGCGTCCACGGCGAAGTGACCACGCCCGATATCGACATCTTCGACCGCGAGGCGGTGTTCATCGACCGCGTGCTGCAGCCGCTGGTCGATCGGCTGCCTACGCTGCGCGTGATCTTCGAGCATATCACCACCATGCAGGCGGTCGGCTTCGTGGAAAGCGCGGGTCCCAATGTCGCGGCGACGATCACCCCGCAGCACCTGCAGATCAACCGCAACGATATCCTGGTCGGCGGCATTCGCCCGCATCTCTATTGCCTCCCGGTGGCCAAGCGCGAACAGCACCGGCTGGCGCTGCGCGGCGCGGCGACCAGCGGATCGGCCAAGTATTTCCTCGGCACCGACAGTGCGCCGCACCACCGGCATACCAAGGAAACCGCCTGCGGCTGCGCTGGCATCTTCAACGCGCCCTTTGCGCTGGAAAGCTATGTCCAGGTGTTCGAGGACGAGGGCGCGCTCGACCATTTCGAAGCCTTCGCCAGCCTCAACGGCCCCGCTTTCTACGGCCTCGCACCGAACGAAGAGCGGATTACGCTGGAAAAGGCGTCGGTGGAAGTGCCGGCGGAAGTCGATGGCGGCGAGGCGCGGATCGTGCCCTTCCACGCGGGCGAGACGCTCAGCTGGCGGCTGGCTTCCTAGTCCGCGCGACGAGGTCCCACACGAAAATCGCTGCGGCCGCCCAGATGCAGGCGAAGCAGGCGGCCTGAACGGGCTTCAGCTCTTCGCCAAACACGGTCAGTCCCAGGACGAAAACGATGCTGGGAGCGAGGAACTGGATGAAGCCGAGCATCGAATAGGGCAGCTTGCGCGCGGCAATCGCGAACAGCAGCAGGGGGAAGGCGGTCACCACGCCGCCGGCCATGATCGCCAGGCTGAGTTCGGTCGAAACGGCGAAGGACGATCCCTGCGTCTGCGCGTAATACCATGCGACCGCGAACGATGGCAGCAACAGCAGCGCCGATTCGATCGTCAGCCCGGGGACCGAACCGACGTCGAGTTGTTTGCGGATGAGCCCGTAGGACCCGAAGCTCAGCGCTAGCGTCAGGCTGATCCACAGCGTGGTGAGCGCGCCCGCGGCCAGCAGGGAAACACCGATCCCGGCAAGCCCCACCGCGGCCCATTGCGGGCGCGAGAGCTTCTCACCGAGCAATACGGTGCCCAGCAGCACGTTGACCAGCGGGTTGATGTAATAGCCGAGGCTGGCGGCATAGACCTGCCCGTTCTGAATCGCCCAGACATAGACCACCCAGTTCACCGCGATCAGCGTCGCGCTCAGCGCCAGCAGGCCGAGCGTCCGGCGATTGGCCAGCGCGGCGCGCAGGTCGGTGCCCTGGCGGCGGGCGAGCACGATCAGCAGGCACAGCGGCAGGGTCCAGATGATTCGCCAGCCGACGAATTCGAACGCCGGGACGCTGCGGACAAGGATCAGGTAGAGTGGCAGGAAGCCCCAGATGACATAGGCGCTGAACGCCGCGGCAAGGCCCGTGCGGTCGGTCTGGGGTGGGGCGCTGGCGTTCATTTTCGCGCGCTAGGCCCCCGCGAACACGCCCGCAAGCGGCAATTCGTCGACGCGTAAACGTCGGCCTGCCGGATTTTTCGAAAGCTGACAGCGTGGTTGCATGCGGTTCAGGTTTGGCGGCCTAAAGCTTAACGGCATCGCAGGGCCTCCCCTCCTGCCTCTGCGCTCAGAAAGGAATAAACCATGCTCAAGTCTTTCCGGAATGCTTCGATGGCCATCGCCGCGGCAGGCCTCGCCTTCGCCATGCCGGCCAGTGCGGCGCCGGCGATGCACACCAATAGCGGCGCGCACGCAGCGGTTACCGGAGACTTGACCTTCGATCACAAGCGGCAGCGCGGGCATCGGCACGACCGGGATCGCGATTCCCGCGATTACCGTGATTACCGGGGCGGGGGTGACTATCGCGGCGGCCAGTCGCGTCCCTATTACATGGGTTACGACCGCGGCTACGGCCAGCCGGTACGCGCCAACACCCGCGTCTGGCGCGGAAACGACGGGCGTTATTACTGCAAGCGCGACAATGGCACCACCGGCCTGCTGGTCGGTGCGGGCGTCGGCGCACTGCTGGGGCACGAAGTCGCAGGCCAGGGTGGCGATCGCACGCTTGGCGCCATCCTCGGCGGGGCGGCGGGCGCACTGCTCGGCCGGTCGATCGACCGTTCGCAGACCCGCTGCGGCTGATTTGAATGTGCGTTTCGGCCGTGCCCACCCACGGCCGGACAGCGCGGCTCGCCACCGGGCCGTGCGGGCGTCGTCTGTCCTTCCCTTGCGGGGAGGCGGGCGACGCCCTTTAGCTTTTCAAGCCGGCATGTCCCGCTATGGTGCAGCGCCTCCGGTCGGCTGGCAAAGCGCGGCAATTGCTGCGTAGGACAGTCGCGTTCCCAAGTTGAGGTCTATCGATGAACCGTCGCCTGCTCGTCTCTCTCGTTCCTGTTGCCCTTTTGGCTAGTTGTGGTGACACGAACGAGGATGAGGCGGCAGGCGACGCCATGGACCCGGCGAGCGAACAGGCGCTGAACGACGAGCTATCGTCCGATCCCGATCTGGCCGGACGGAACGAAGCCAATGCCGCGCTGTCGGGCACCGGCAATGCCGCGATCCCCAATATCGACAAGTCGCCCCGCGCGATCGAGGCTGCGCGCAGCCGCGCCGCCGAACTGGTAGGCGGGCGCAGCGAACTGGTTTCGCCGCCGACCGCCAAGACGCTGGGCGACGACAATGCACCGAGCGCGGCGATGGTCGCCGCTGCCCGCGCCGCGGTTTCGCCGGGCGGCGAGAATTGCGGCGAGAAGGTCGACTACACTTCTGCCTGGGCGGCCAAGCTGCCCGCCGCCTTTCCCGTCTATCCGCGCGGCAACACGCAGGAAGCGGCCGGAACCGACGAAGGCCAGTGCGCGCTGCGCGTGGTGTCCTTCCTGACGCCGGTCGCGCTCGAGGAAGTGCTTGCCTTCTACTACACGCGCGCACGCGCCGCCGGCTACAATGCCGAACACACCAAGAGCGCGGGCGACAACATCCTCAGCGGGACCAAGGGGCGTTCGGCCTATGTGGTCTATGCGCGACGGCTGCCGCAGGGCGTGACCGAGATCGACCTCGTCACCACCGACTGACCGCAGCGCGGTCAGCTTTCCCGGATACCGACCCCGATGCTCGCACGGGGTTGCTCCATCTCGTTGCTGGCGACCGGATAGGCGCAATAGTCCGCCGCATAGAACGCCGCGGGCCGGTGGTTGCCCGACAGACCGACGCCGCCGAACGGCGCGGATGAGGATGCCCCGTTGGTGGGGCGGTTCCAATTGACGATGCCGGCGCGGATCTCGGTCCAGAAATGCTCGAAATCGGCAGGCTTGCCGCCGATCAGCGAGGCCGAAAGGCCGTAGCGCGTATTGTTCGCTTCATAGATCGCCGCGTCGAAATCGGGCACGCGGATCACCTGCAGCAACGGGCCGAACAATTCGATGTCGGGCCGGTCGTGGATCTCGGTCGCGTCGAGGATCGCGGGCGACAGGAAGGGCAGCGATTCGTCGCGCCGCTTCATGTGCATGATCGGCGTGCCGCCCCGGCTCATCAGCGCGACGAAGCTTTCGGACAGCAGGTCGGCGGTGGAATTATCGATCACGCAGCCCATGAAGGGCTGGGGTTCGGCAAAAGGCTCGTCGACGATCAGCTTCTCGGTCAGCGCCTTTACCGCGGGCACGATCTTGTCGAACATCGAATCGACCACGATCAGCCGGCGCGCTGCGGTGCAGCGCTGGCCGGCGGTGGTGAAGGCGGACTGGACGATAGTCGCCGCCGCATCCTCGATCTTGGGCGTATCGAGCATGACGATGGGGTTGTTGCCGCCCATCTCCAGCGCGACGATCTTGCCCGGATCGGCGGCCAGCTTGCGGTTGATCGCGATGCCCGCGCGTGCCGAACCGGTGAACAGCACGCCATCGACCATCCAGTGCTCGACCAGAGCCTGCCCGACCTCGGCCCCGCCGTGGATGCATTGCACCACGCCTTCGGGCACCTTGGCCTCATGGAAGCAGCGAGTGAGGAATTCGCCCACTGCCGGGGTTTTCTCGCTCGGCTTGAAGATCACCACATTGCCTGCGATCAGCGCGGGCACGATGTGGCCGTTGGGCAGGTGGGCGGGGAAATTGTACGGCCCCAGCACGGCCATTACGCCATGCGGCTTGTGGCGCAGCGCGGCAGTGCCCTGCAGCGCGCTGTTGAGCTTTTTCTGCCCGGTGCGCTCGGCATAGGCGGTGATCGAGATCTCGACCTTGCCGATGACCGCTTCGACCTCGGTGCGCGCTTCCCACAGCGGCTTGCCCGTCTCGCGCGCGATCAGCTCGGCGAAGGCATCGCCGTGCTTGCGGACTTCATTGGCGAAGCGGCGCACGAATTCGATCCGGCGGCCCAGCGGTTCGCGCGACCATTGCCGCAGCGCCTTGCGCGCGCGCTCGATCGTTTCGTCGACATTGCCCGCCTGGCCGCGCCAGATTTCCTTGCCGGTCGCGGGTTCGGTTGAGACCAGTTCGGTCGTCATGGCGTATGCTTATCCTGTTCTGCGCCTCGGAATGTGCCCTAGGTGGGAGGTTGGGGGCGCTGCGTCAATTCAAGTTGCACTCTCGGCCCGGCGATGCCCAGCGGGTTGCGGGGGCCGGCCATGCGCGGCGCCCATCGCGCGCAGCGCGGCCACCTTGTCGGCCAGCGGTTGCCAGTCGTCGTTTTCGGCGATGGCGGCCCAGATGGTCTCGACTTCCTCGATCAGCATCGATTGCGGACCGCCGCCATTCCAGTAGGGGTGCGCGCCAGCGACCGGCTCATAGCCTGCGAACGCTTCAGCCAGCGATCCCTCGGCCCCGCGGCCGCCGCGGTGCGCGAAAAAGAATGCATCGGGCGCGGTACTGCTGTCGCTCAGCGCCTTTTCGCAGGCCGCGACGAGGCGGCCGTCGGCTTCGGGTCCGCGGCTGGCGACGCCCAGCCTCCAGCACCAGCGCCGCCCGATCGCTTCCATGTAGAGCGGGCCGAAGCGTTCCATCGCGGCAATCAGCGGCGGCGCATCGGCAAGCAGCCGCAAGGCCACCGCCAGCTGGCCGCAGTTCCAGTGCAGCGCCTCGGGCTGGCGGCCGAAGGCGTAAATGCCCTGGTGGTCGAAATAGGCCGCAGTGAAGCCCGGATCCCACCGCGGCAGGAAACGCCACGGGCCGTAGTCGAAGCTCTCGCCAGAGATGTTCATGTTGTCGGTGTTGAGCACGCCGTGGACAAAGCCCGCGACCATCCAGCTGGCGGCGAGATCTGCCAGCCGTTCGACCACCAGATGCATCAGCCGCACTGCGGGGTCCTCGCGTCCCGGGGCGTCTTCAGGCGGTGGCGGGCCGGGGAATTGCGCCAGGCAGTAGTCGACCAGCTGCGCCATGTGGGCGCGCTCTTCGAGGGCGAGCAACCGCTGGAAAGTGCCGATCCGGATGTGGCCATGGCTCAGCCGCGTCATCACTGCCGAGCGGGTGGGGCTGGGTTCGTCGCCGCGAGTCAGCGCCTCGCCGGTCTCGACCACGCTGAAGGTTTTCGAAGTGTAGACCCCCAGCGCTTCGAGCATCTCGGTGGCAAGGATTTCGCGGACCGCGCCCTTCAGCGTCAACCGGCCATCGCCCCGGCGGCTCCACGGCGTCTGCCCCGAACCCTTGGTGCCCAGATCGAGCAACCGGCCATAGGCATCACGCAGCTGCGCGTAAAGGAAGCCGCGGCCGTCGCCGATCTCGGGGTTGTACACGCGGAACTGGTGGCCGTGATAACGCAGCGCCAGCGGCTGCGGCAGGTTGCCGGCCAGCGGTTCGAACCGGCCGAAATGGCGGAGCCAGTCGGCGTCGGACAAGTCGTCCAGCCCCACGGTCGCCGCATGCCGCTCGTTGCGGAAACGCAGTTCGGTCTTCGGGAAATCCGCCGGTTCGACTGCATCGCCGATCCAGTCGGCCAGCGTTTCGATCGGCGTGTCGGGGCGATAGCTCGCGGCTTGCGGTTCGGCGCGCATCCAGCGATAGTGCGCGGCATGTCGGCCCGATACAAGGGCACCAACGCCAAGCGACCAAGGTTTTCTCCGCCCCATATGGATAACAGCTACACCGACCGTCACTGGCAGAGCCCCGACGGCCTCACCCTCCGCTTCCGTGACTACGGCAGCGCTACCGGGCGTCCGCCGGTAATCTGCCTCCACGGGCTGACGCGCAATGCGCGCGATTTCGAGGACCTGGCCCCGCATATCGCGGCGCAGGGCTGGCGCGTGCTGGTGCCGACGATGCGCGGACGCGGCGACAGCGATTACGCCGAGGAACCGGCCAGCTACCAGATCCCGACATACACCGCCGACCTGCTGGCGCTGCTCGAGGCCGAGGCGATCGATCGTTTCGTGTCGGTCGGCACCTCGATGGGCGGGCTCATCACGCTGGCGCTTGCAGCCCAGCAACCCGATCGGATCGCGGGCACGCTGCTGAACGATGTCGGGCCCGTTATCGAGACCGCGGGGCTCGATGCGATCAAGTCCTATATCGGGCAGGGCCGCAGCTTCCCCACCTGGATGCATGCCGCGCGCGCGCTCGAGGAAGTGCACGGGCCCGCCTTTCCGGGCTATGGCACGCAGGAATGGATCGCGATGGCCAAGCGCACGCTGACGCTGTGCAACAACGGCCGGATCGCATTCGATTACGACATGAAGATCGCCGAACCGATCCTCGCGGCGGACGATGCGGCGGTCCCGCCCGATCTCTGGCCGGCCTACGACCGGCTGGCGCAAAAGCCGCTCGCGCTGCTGCGCGGCGAATTGTCGCAATTGCTGTCGGCGCAGGCCTTCGCCGCCATGCAGCAGCGCGCCCCGCAGGCAATCGCGGCCACGGTGCTCGGGGTCGGCCACGCACCCACGCTCGACGAGCCCGAGGCGCGCGCCGTGGTGGATGCATTGCTGGCCCGCCTCGCATGAACCGGGCGCGCCGCGGCGTGGTGCCGCACATCCTCCATCTGCACTCGACCTTCGCCCCGGGCGGGAAGGAATTGCGGACCGTCCAGCTGATCAATGCCTTTGCTGCCAAGGCACGGCACACGATCGTTTCCGCCGAACCTGCGCAGCTGGGCGCGGCCGCACGGATCGCGAAGGGATGCGATGTGCGCATCCAGCCGGAATTCCCCAGCCTGAAAGGCTGGCCCCTGCCGGGCCGCCTGCAGAAGATCGCCCGGGCGATGAAGGGCTATGATCTGGTCTGCACCTACAATTGGGGCGCGATGGATGCGGTGATGGCGCACACATTGTTCAAGGATGTGCATGGCCTGCCGCCGCTGATCCATCACGAGGACGGCTTCGACGAAAGCGAGCTGAAGAAACTGAAAACCAGCCGCACCTGGTTCCGCCGGATCGCGCTGGGACGTGCATCGGGGCTCGTCGTTCCTTCCGAACGGCTCGAGGAAATCGCGCTGGTCGACTGGCAGCAACCGCTGGGCCGGATGAAACGCATTCCCAATGGCATCGATACCAAAGGGTTCGCCATGCGTCCGAAGAAGGATGCACTGCGGCTGATCAAGCATCCGGGCGAACACTGGGTGGGCACGCTGGCGGGGCTGCGGACGGTCAAGAACCTGCCGCGGCTGGTGCGGGTGTTCAACGATCTGCCCGAAAACTGGCAATTGGTGATTCTCGGCGAGGGCGAGGCGCGCGATGCGATCCTGGCCGAAGCCGATCGGTTGAAGATCAACCACAGGGTCCATGTGCCCGGGCCGGTAAGCGATCCGGCGCGGGTCATCGGCCTGTTCGACATCTTCGCGCTGTCGAGCGATTCCGAGCAGTTCCCGCTGTCGGTGGTCGAGGCGATGGCCGCGGGCCTGCCGGTGGTCGCGCCTGCAGTGGGCGACATTGCCGACATGGTGTCCGAGGCGAATGCGGAATTCATCGCGCCGCCGGGCAATGAAGAGGAATTGCGCATGGCGCTGGTCCAGCTGGCGGTGTCGAAGGACCTGCGCCGCGAGATCGGTGAAGCCAACCGCGCCAAGGCAGTGGCGCAGTTCGACGAAGCCAAGATGGTCGCGACCTATCGCCGCCTCTATTCGAGCGCGATGGGCCTTGAGCTCTAGGCGCTTTAAGCCGCCGTTCACGCGGGCGGGGACAGGCAGTCCCGACCATTGCCCTTGTCCGCGCCTGTCCGTAAAGAGCCGCGCAAACCGACCCCTTTCCAGATGGAGCCCGCCGCTGTGGCCCTGACACCCAAGAACGAACTGTCCCGCGAAGAAAAGCGCGCCAAGCAGGAAAGCGCACAGCAGGAAGCGCTGCTGCGCGAAGTCGACGACGCCGTGCGCCAGAGCGACGCCCAGGCGTTCCTCGACCGGTGGGGCAAGCCCCTGCTGGGCCTGATCATCCTCGCGCTGGTGGCGTTCGCCGGATATCTCTACTGGGACAGCCGCCAGGAAGCCGCGATGGAACGCGATTCCGAAACGCTGGTCGGCGCGCTCGACCAGATCCAGGCGGGCAATCTCGACAGCGGTTATGACCGCCTCGAGGAACTCGCCGCGGGCGAAGGCAGCGGCGCGGCGGTTGCAGCCAAGCTGATGCGTGCAGGCATTGCCGAACAGCGCGGCGATACCGACGAGGCCTCGGCGCTGTTCAAGCAGATCGCCGCCGACGACGGTGCGGCGCCCGCCATGCGCGACCTTGCGCGGTTGCGCGACGTGGCGCTCAATTACGACGCGATGGACAGCGCCGACATCGTCGCTGCGCTCAAGCCGCTGGCGACCCCCGGCAAGCCGTATTTCGCCAGCGCTGGCGAGCTGGTCGCACATGCCTATCTCGATCAGGACAAGCGCGCCGAAGCCGGTGCCCTGTTCGCGCAGATCGCCAAGGATCAGACCGCGCCCGAAAGCGTGCGGTCGCGCGCCCGCCAGATGGCCGGCGTGCTCGGTGTCGATGCGATCGAGGACGTCGAAGCGCTGCTCGCAGAGCAAGGGGTCGAACGCGAAAGTGCCGCAGGCGAAGACGCCGCGGTCGCAACCGAATAGGGCAGGCTGCGGCCCGCCCCCAGATACGGAACGAGGACACAGATGAACCGCACAATCCTATCGCGTACGGCATGCGCCGCTGCCCTGGCACTCGCGCTGGGTGCTTGCAGCGGCGGCCTGTTCGGCGGCGGCGACAAGAAGGTCACCCCCACGCTGGGCGATCGCCAGCCGATCCTGTCGCGGATCGAGACTGGCGCCAAGGTCGATCCGGCGCTGGCCACCGTGTCGATCGTCCTGCCCCCGGCGCAGGTCAATGACAGCTGGGCGCAGGCGGGCGGCAATGCGGGCAAGTCCTATGGCCATCTGGCCCTGGCGAGCGACCCGTCGCGTGCCTTTACCGTCGATATTGAAGGCGCCAGCCAGCGCCGCCGCTTCGGCGCGGCACCGGTCGTTGGCGGCGGCATGCTGTTCGCGGTCGGCAGCGACGGCGTGGTGTCGGCCTTCGACGCGGCGACCGGCGCGGCGCGCTGGAGCTACAACCCTGGCGTCGAGAGCGCGCTGAGGGATTCTGCTTTCGGCGGCGGCGTCAGCTATGCCGATGGCAAGGTCTACATGACCGACGGCGTGGGCGATGTGGCCGCGCTCGATGCGGCTAGCGGATCGGTGGTGTGGAAGGTGCGCCCCTCGGGCCCGCTGCGCGGATCGCCCACGGTGGCGTTCGGCTCGGTCTTCGTGATGACGCAGGACGACCAGATATTCGCGCTCGATGCCGCCGATGGATCGGTACTGTGGCAGGACACCGGTTCCTCGACGCAGGCCGGCGTGTTCGGCGTGGCCGCGCCTGCTGCCGCGCAGGGCACGGTGATCGCGGGCTACAGTTCGGGCGAACTGATCGCGCACCGGTACGAAAATGGCCGAACGCTGTGGGCCGATGCGCTCGCGCTGACCTCGATCTCGACGCAGGTCGGTTCGCTGACCGATATCGATGCCGACCCGATCATCGACAATGGCCGCGTTTACGCGCTGGGGCAGGGCGGCCGCATGGCGGCTTACGAACTGGTGACCGGGCAGCGGATCTGGGAGCTCAACCTCGCAGGCATTTCCACTCCCGCGATCGCGGGCGAGTGGATTTTCACGCTGACCGACGATGCGCGCCTGCTCGCCATCGCCCGTTCGACCGGCAAGGTACGCTGGCTGACCCAACTGCCGCGCTGGCGCGACGAGAAGGACAAGAAGGGCCCGATCTTCTGGTCGGGACCGGTGCTTGCCGGGAACAATCTGTGGGCCGTCAGCTCGGAAGGCGAAGTCTACCGCATCAGCAGTGCGGAAGGTTCGGCCAGCCTGTTCACCGACCTCGACGAGCCGGTTTCGCTGGCCCCGATCGTAGCGAACAACACGCTTTACATTCTCGACGACAGCGGCCGGATCACTGCGTTCCGCTGACCGCCGTGCTAGCATGATCCGCCTGTTAACCATTCCGGGCTAACGAGGGGAGGTCATGAGCGCGCCTGCAACAGCACCCGCCGCGCGGCCGAAGAGCGATGTCTCCGCGGCCGTGGGGCTTGTCGGCCTTGCCGGGCTGCTGGCCTGGGTCGCTTTCGCGCGCGCCTTTCCGGCGATCGCCGAAACCTTCGACTGGGCGGTCCCGCGCGATACGCTGGGCGGGCGCAGTTCCGCGCTGGTCGGCTTGCTGGCCGCAGCGCTGCCCATGGCGGCGTGGTCGATCTTCGTCGAAAAGGTGCATTTGCGACCCTCGACGGGTCTCGACTGGTCGCTGCCCGCACGCCGCGAGCCCGACCGCGCGGTGACCTGGGTAAAGCTAGCCGGCCTGTGGGCGACCTGGGCAATCATCGCCGGCCTCTATTGCCTGTGCCGCTGGTACTGGGACGGGCAATATCTCTTCTCGATGCGGGTCCTGGCCTACGCGGCCATTCCGCTGGTCGTACTCTCGCTGCTCTATGTCCCGTGGCTCGACAGGGCGCTGGTCGAGCCGCGCGATCATGCCTGGCACTTTGGCGCCATGCTGTTGCTGCGTCCCGGCTGGGACGCGCGAGAAGTCCTCAGTCACTGGCGCGTATGGATCATCAAGGCCTTCTTCACGGCCTTCATGGTCTCAATCGTGCCTTTTGCCTTCCATACCATCGTGACGGCCGATTTCGCCGAAGTTGCCGCGCGTCCCGAACGCATCGCGCTGACCATTATCGAAGCGATGTTCATGATCGATGTCATGATCGGGACGGTGGGCTATATCGTCACGATGCGCCCGCTCGACGCGCATATCCGCTCGGGCAACCCGCTGCTGGCGGGCTGGGTGGCGGCGCTGATCTGCTATCCGCCGATCGTCTGGGGCATCCTCGGCAATGGCCGGGCGATCAATTACGAACAGAACACCGCGGGCTGGGTGCACTGGATGGCCGGGAACGACACGCTGCTGGCGCTATGGGGCGCCCTGCTGGTCGCGCTCACCGGGGTCTACGCATGGGCGACCTTCGCCTTCGGCCTGCGGTTTTCCAACCTCACCTATCGCGGGGTGCTGACCAACGGCCCGTATCGGTTCACCCGCCACCCGGCCTATGTGTCGAAGAACCTGTTCTGGTGGGCCGCCGTGCTGCCCTTCCTCGTAACCAGCGGCTCGCCAGTCGATGCAATCCGCAACAGCTTCTTCCTTGTGGTGGTCAACGCGATCTATTTCTGGCGCGCCAAGACCGAGGAAGCCCACCTGCTGGCCGAGGATCCCAAATACCGCGAATACCACGCATGGATGGCGCACAACGGGTTGCTGACCGCGCCGCTGACGCGGATATGGAACCGGGTCAGGCCGCAGCCCGAAATCGCGCCGCAACCGGCGGAGTAATCAGCGCAGCGGCTGTCCCTCGTCGGTGTCGTAGATGCGCAGATCGCTGGCCTCGGGCGGGTTCGCCCCCATGAACTCCTGAAACGCTGCCATGTGGTCGGACTTGCCATGCGCATCGAGCGCCGCCTGGTCGCGCCAGCGTTCGAACAGGATCAGCGTGTCGGGATCGGCGAGGTCGCTGGCAAAGGCATAGTCGATGCAGCCGTCCTCGGCGCGGCTGGCGCGGACCATTTCGACGATCGCCTTGCGCGTGGCAGCATCGATCGAGCGTCCCAGCCTGATTGTACCGTTGATCTGGATCATCGCTGTTCTCCCACGCTTCTCAGAAGCTGTACTTGTAGATGCGGTCGATATCGCCGCCCCATTCGCCGTTGTAGCGGTCGAGCATGACCTGCGCCGGAACCTTGCCCGTGGCCACGATTTCGTCGAGCGTTTCGAGGAAGCCGGTCTCGTTGTCGCCCGATGAATTGAGACGGCCCCGCGCGGCGAGTCCCGCACGGGCGATTGCCATTACTTCCCTGGCCAGATCGTGCAGCTTGCCGCCGCCGGGAATGGGCGCATCGAGCGCGAGCCGCGGCACCGCGTTGCGCAGTTCCTCGCGCTCTTCCATCGTCCAGTGCTTGACCAGGTCCCACGAGGCATCGAGCGCGGACTGGTCGTAAAGCAGGCCGACCCAGAAGGCGGGCAGCGCGCAGATCCGGCTCCACGGACCGCCATCGGCGCCGCGCATTTCGAGAAAGCTCTTCAGCCGCACTTCGGGGAAGGCGGTGGACAGGTGGTCCCACCAATCGCTTTCGGTGGGCTTTTCGCCGGGCAGGATTTCCAGTTTCCCGTCGAGGAAATCGCGGAAGCTGAGGCCTGCGGCGTCGAGATACTTGCCGTCGCGGAAGACGAAATACATCGGCACGTCGAGCATGTAGTCGACCCAGCGTTCATAGCCGAAGCCGTCTTCGAAGACGAAGGGCAGCATGCCGGTCCGGTGCGGATCGGTATCGCTCCAGATATGGCTGCGATAGGACAGGTAACCGTTGGGTTTCCCTTCGGTGAAGGGGGAGTTGGCAAACAGCGCGGTGGCCAGCGGTTGCAACGCCAGCCCGGTGCGGAACTTCTGCGCCATGTCGGCCTCGCTCGAATAGTCGAGATTGACCTGGATGGTGCAGGTGCGCAGCATCATGTCGAGGCCCAGGTTGCCCACTTTGGGCATGTGCCGCATCATGATGTCGTAGCGGCCCTTGGGCATGACCGGCAGTTCCTCGCGGGTCTTGTCGGGCCACATGCCGAGGCCAAGGAAGCCAACCCCGCACCGTTCGCCGATTTCCTTCACCTGCGCGAGGTGGCGGCCGGTCTCGGCGCAGGTATCGTGCAGGTTTTCCAGCGGCGCGCCCGACAGCTCGAGCTGGCCCGCGGGCTCGAGGCTGACGGTTCCGTCAGAACCGCGCATGGCAATGACCTTGCCGCCTTCCTCGATCGGCTCCCAGCCGAACTCGCGCAGCGACAGCAGGATGTCGCGGATGCCGCCTTCTTCTTCATAGGACAGCGCGCGGTGGTCCTTGCTGCCATAGACCAGTTTTTCGTGCTCGGTACCGATCCGCCAGTCGGCCTTCGGCTTTTCGCCGCGCTGCATCGGAGCAACCAGCTGGTCGCGGCTTTCGATAATGGGGTCCTGTGCCCCCGATGTCTCGCGCGTGCTCATGGCGCGTGGCGATAGGCAAGGCGGCCGTGCGTGAAAAGGAAATTAATCTGCGTCCAGCCAGTCGCCCGCTTCGGCCATCCACACCGCCATGCCGGCAATAGCCGCAGTTTCGCCGCGCAGGATGCGGGGGCCGAGGCTGATCGCGACCGATGCGGGATGCGCGCGGATGGCTGCGCGCTCGGCGTCGTCGAACCCGCCCTCGGGGCCGACCAGCAGCGCGGCGGGCCCCTCGGCATAGCAGAAGGCATCGGCGGCCGGCTCGCCGCCTTCCTCGTCAGCGAAGAACAGGTGGCGATCCTGCGGCCAGTCACGCAGCAAGGCATCGAGCCGGGCCGGGGCCGCGACTTCGGGCAGCGCGGTGCGTGCGCATTGCTCGGCCGCCTCGGTCACGATCGTGGCCGCCCGCTCGGCATTGAGCTTGTCGGCCACGCAGCGTCGCGTAAGCACCGGCGCAATCCGCGCCGCGCCCAGTTCGGTCGCTTTCTCGAGCACGAGGTCGAAGCGGTCCTTCTTGAGCAAGGCCGGGCACAGCCAGAAATCGGGCACCGCTTCGCGCGGCCGCTGGTGGTCGCGCGGCTGCAGCACGATGCGGCGTTTGCCTGCTTCGATCACTTCGGCGGCCCATTCACCCGTCATGTCGTCGCACAGGATTACCGCATCGCCGGGGGCGACGCGCATGACCTTCGACAGGTAATGCGCCTGATTTCCCTCGACTGTGACCGGCGTATCGGCCGACAGTTCCTGCTCGACGAACAGACGCGGAGCGCTCTTGGGCGGCCAGGCGGGGGTAGCGGGCATGGCTCCTCTAATCACATCCGCCATTCGGGCGAAAGCCGGGATCGGGGTGCTTTCCTAAAGAAGGTCCACGGCGATCCCGGCTTTCGCTGCGATGGCGAGATTGATAGGGCCGGCGCGATGAATGAAACCGTCGTCCCCGACAGCGAACACCGCGGGCTGGTTGCGCGCCTCCCGCAACTGCCGCGCGACCTGGCGCAGCTCGCGCGGTTCGACCGGCCGATCGGCTGGTGGCTGTTGTTCTGGCCCTGCGTCTGGGGCGTGTGGCTGACCGGCGCGGGCTGGCAGCTGGGGCTGCTCGCGTGGCTGCTGCTAGGGGCTATCGCGATGCGCGGTGCGGGCTGCGTCTACAACGATATCGTCGATGCCGAGCTCGACCGGAAAGTCGCCCGCACCGCTTCGCGCCCGGTCGCCAGCGGGCGTATCTCGAAGAAGCTCGCATGGGCTTGGCTGCTGGCGTTGTGCGCAGCCGGGCTGCTGGTGCTGCTGCAACTGCGCCCGCTGGCGCAGGGGGTCGCACTGGGCAGCCTTGCGCTGGTCGCGGCCTACCCGTTCATGAAGCGGATCACCTGGTGGCCGCAGGCCTGGCTCGGACTGGTTTTCACATGGGGGCTCTTGGTCGGATGGACGCAGCTGCGCGCCGACAATTGGGACGCGCTCGCCGCGATGTATGCTGGCGCGGCGCTGTGGGTGATCGGCTATGACACGATCTATGCGTTGCAGGACCGCGAGGACGACGCGCTGGTCGGCATCCGGTCGAGCGCGCTGCGTCTCGGCGGACATGTGCAGGGCGGGGTGGCGCTGTTCTATGCCGGTGCGGTCACGCTGTGGGCGCTGGCCTTCTGGCTTTACCGCGCGGACTGGGTTGCCCTGTTGGCGCTGTTGCCTGC
>Ga0208453_100109_pt1 | contig 16555 bp, 8 predicted proteins | sample Virmet3737_250_FD_185738 | JGI IMG/M metagenome (GOLD analysis project Ga0208453, IMG submission 185738) | Marine viral communities from the Southern Atlantic ocean transect to study dissolved organic matter and carbon cycling - metaG 3737_250... | ecosystem: Environmental > Aquatic > Marine >...
GCGATACGCTGCAGGATTCGCCTTCCCAGCACACTCTGCTGGGCATGAAAACCGACCTGTCCTCGCTGACCCGCTTCAACCACCCCCTGTACCTGGGGTTCATGCTGGGAGTAGAGAAGTACGGCGAGGAAATGATGGCGTTCAATTCCCAGACCTCCGTTGAGGGCCAGTACTTCGAATTCGGTCGTCAGCCCCTGTTCCTGAATCTGGGCGGCGGCACGCAGATCTGGCGTGGCCTGGATATGGGCCTGTCCGCCCGCATCACGCTTCACTCGGAAGCGGAGCTGGTGGCCACCTCCACCCTGGGCGGGGTGACCAGCTATGAGACGCTTAACGTGTCAGCCAAGCCCTCCATTCGTCCGATCTTCGGCATGAACATGGACTGGGGGGAGAGCTTCTGTGGTGACGGCAACGATTGCTGGTACAGCGGTCTGGAGACTGCCTTCAGTTTCCGGGGTTACTCCAACACCAACACCACGGTGGATTCCACCATCACCATTCCCGGCACTGTGCTGGATCCGGGTATCAATCTGGCCATCAGCACCGTGGATTCCTATCAGCCGAACATCTATGCCGCCGGTCTGGCCTACGGGCGTGATCGTTGGCGGGTGGGCCTGACCGTGGAAATGCAGGAATGGTCACGGCTGGAAGAAGAGCTGGAAGGCGACACCATCAAGGATCAGGCGGTGCAGTACAAAGGCACCCCCTATGAGTTGAAGTTCAAGGACATCGTGGTGCCCCGGCTGGGTGGCGAATTCCACCTGGATGACACCTACATGGTCACCGGTGGGGTGGCCTTCAGCGAATCGCCGCTGGATTCCGACGGCTCCCTGGAAGTGAACTACCTGGATACCGACAAGTGGATCCTGGGGCTGGGGCTCACTGCCCAGTACAAGTCAGTGCCGGTGCTGGCGTTTCCGGTGCGTCTGGATCTGGCTTACCAGTACCAGAAGCTGGAAACCCGCACCTTTGACCTCTACGACCGCCGCTCACCGTCCTTCCCGCAACCCTACGAAAGTGTGGACGCAGAAGGGGACGTACACGTGTTTTCCGGCTCCATCACCCTGAAATTCTAGGAGATCGGCGATGACAACAAGAAATTTATGGCTGGCCGCCGCGGCCGCGACCCTGGCCGCCTGTGGGGGAGATGCCGGAGACACCCCGTCCATTGCCGGTTGGCAGCAGGCGGAAGTGTATTACAGCTATCCCTATGACGGGCAGCAGAACCTGTCACCAAAAACGCCGCTGGTGTTGCGGTTTTCCCACGCCATGGCGGTGGATGCCAGTCACTTTACCCTGCTCGATTGTGGCCAGCTGGGCGACGCCTGTGAGGACACGGGAGATAACCAGGTGGCCCTGGGTGACCCGCAATCGCTGGATGGCGGCATGGGCGTGATGCTGCAGCCGCAGAGCTCGCTTCAGAGCCACAGCCATTACCGCTTGGTGATCGACGGCATCGAAACGGACCAGGGCAGTCCGGTGTTCCCGGATGGTGGCCTGGATTTCGTCACACGCCTCAGTCATGACGGACCCTTGTCCACCCGGATGGCCACGTCGGATCTGGCCGTGAGCCAAGTGATCCCGGACGGCAATGCGCTGCCCTTCATGGACTTTTCCACCCTGCGGGTGCGCTTCAACCAGATGCTTGACCCGGGAACCATGCAATATGGCGACACCGACGGTGGAGCTTCCGTGGAACTGGAACACGAGGGTGATACCGTGCCCGCTGCGCTGCTGGTCAAAGGCAATGCGGTGACCATCGATCCTCTCCAGGATCTGACCCCGGGACAGCGGTACACCCTGAAATTCACCCCGTCGGTACGGGGGGTGGATCAGGCCCAGCTCACCGGCGGGTTCGAGCAGAGCTGGACCGCCCGGGATTCCATGCCCCGCGCGACCCTGGTGCAGGAAGCCCTGAGCGCCAGTGAGGACCAGAACGACCCGTGCAATGCTCCGGATGCCCTGGTGGCCAAGCTTACCGGCGCCACCATGAACTGTGTGCCGATCCAGTCCACCCTGCTGGGCGACAAGGATGCGACCATGCAGACTGGCGATGTGTTCGCGGAGCTGGCCTACCTGCCGAATTATCCGCAGGTATCGCCACTGCGGATTCCCCGCAACAGCCTGCTCACCGGCACCAATGTGACCGTCAAGGTGGCGGGGGAAGTGGCGGCGGGCATCGACACCGGCGCCATCGCGGTGACCTTCCTGTCGGATGCGTCAGGTTACCTGTTGCCCAACCCCTACAGTGATGCCCATGAAGCGCCCAAGCAGGTGAAGCTGTACATGGATGTGTCCATGACGGCGGAAAACCCGGAGGCCAACGGCGCCCTCAGCCAGACCCTGCTGCATGTGGAACTCAATGGCATGGCGCTGGTAAAAGAGGGCCGCATGGAAATTGATGCGGTGGGTATCGTGGAGCCGAAAGTCCTGGGCCAGGAAACCGCCTTTGGGCTGCTCAGCTTCCATATGAAGTCCTACGAGGATCAGGAGAACGCGCCGCAACCGGTGCCGGATATGACCGCACCACAATTGCAGTCCATGGTCCCCGCCGTGGACGAGTCGGGCACAGCGCTGAGCGCCCGTCCTGGCGATGCGGTGATCCTCAATTTCGATGAGCCCCTGGATCCGTCCAGCCTCAGCGCCGGCGACACCTTCGGCCTGCAACAGGATGGCAGCCATGTGGCGGTGGACTGGTATCTGGATGGCGCCTCCCTGGTGATGCGACCGGTTGCTCCGTTGGCATTCGGCGAGAGCTATACCGCCATGGTCAGCTCCCGGGTCACCGACCTGGCCGGCAACCCCGCGGTTCCGGTCAATGCTTCCTTTAATCTGCCTCAGCAGGTGGGGGACCTGGCGCCCCCCATCGTGCTGACCAGCTATCCGGGCTTCCCCTGTGCCGCCGACAAGGCGCACTGGGAAATCGAAGCGGGGAACCATGGTTTCTGCCAGGGCGGCAAGGTGGAAGACGACCGCAATCCGGTGCCCTCGCTGCCGACAGATCGTGCTATCCGGGTGAATTTCTCCCGGGATATCGACGCGGAATCGGTGGTCTTTGAAAATACCAATGCCTGTGACGTGGGCAGCTTCCGGGTGGAAAAGGTGGAGCTGGACCCGGCCACGGGGCGCCCGCTGCGCTATGACGAAGACGGCAAACGCAAATACCGCTGTGAGGCGGGTGTGACCGGCAAGCTGGAGGTGGGCAATCGTCGCCTGGTCTTTACCCCGTCCCAACCCTGGGAAGAGGGTGCCTATTACCGTTACATCCTGATGAGCGTCAATCAGACATCCGCCCAGCAACCGGATGATTGCCGCAGTGGCGAGGCCATTTGCGCCACCGATGGCAAGCGTCTGCAGACCGCTCTGTTACGGGCCCCGGACAGCGACATGGGTGGACCCGACATGCATCTTCACTTCGTTGCCGGCGCGCCGGTTGCCAGTGTCTTCCAGCCACTCAAGAACCTGCCCACGGCGGACCTGAACGGCAATGGCCATTTTGATGCGGGAGAGCCTGGCTACAACGGCGGTGAGCCCGGTGCCAATACCACGGCACTGATCATTGATGAAAGCAAGGGCGATAACGGCAGCGAAGGAGGCGTCTCCGATCCGGCGCTGGTCTGTGATCTGCCGGAGCAGTGTGGCATTCATGTGGTCGGTGGCCTCAACTCCGAGGTGATCGGCGCCACACAACCCTACGATGATCCGTCGACACCGGACGTTGAAGCCTGGCCGGCTGTCAGGATCGGGCTGTATCCCACCCTGATTCAGGCATCATCGGTGACACTGAAAGTGAAAATCATCGGCCTGTTTGACAGCGACACCCCCACAGAAACCCAGTTCATGCGTATGCGTTACCAGTGTGTGGCCTGGCCGGAAGACGCGGATAATTTCTGTGGTAAAAAGCATCCGGATGGCAGTTTTGTCTATGACGAATGGGAGCGCCAGGGGCTGATCCCCGGCTGGATTGTGCAAACCCCGGAGGGGCCGGAGTTTCGCGCTGATGTGGACCTGTATCTGGACGCGCCCTACATGCACATCCTGCTGGATGGCACCCATAACCAGCACAGCTATCCGCTGACCATGAATCTGGCCGGGCCGGTCACTTTCCTGCCGGACGGGCGCATGGTAATCGAGCAGCTGAACAGCAACGATATCGCTGTAGACGTGAATCTGTCGGTGTTGATCCTTAACCTGAAAATTTATCTGAAAATTCCGGCGGGCGGCGTAAAGCTTCAGTACCTGGGTGAGCCGATCAAGCAGTAACGTCTTCCTTGCCAAGCCATTGCCGGCCTTCGGGCCGGCTTTTTTATGCTCCTCTACCTGTCTGTGACATAGCCGCCCTGGCGACGGCAAACCGAAACCCCCCGGTTACATCGTTTAACAATACCGGTGCTCCCATCAACTTTTCTCAACCATTCCCAACTTTTTGCCAACGGCGCTGGCACTCGCGTTTTGTTTGACTTGTTGCATACACACAGGGGGGAATAGGTGAGAGGCTGCATAGCTTCACGCATTGTTCTCCTGTCGCCTGGGACCTTAACCTGAGGCGAAAACCCTAATAACAAAAGCCGGAGAAGCGCTATGACTACGAAAACCCTCGCCCGTTGGGGAGCTGCTGTCATTGTCAGCACTGCCCTGTCGACCCCTACTTTCGCTGCAATGGGTAACACGGCCAGCACCTATGGTCTGCTACCTGCCGATGTGGGGACCGCCATGGGTCTGTCCATGTTCAATCCCCAGGCATCAGCGCTTTATTACAACCCGGCCTACCTGACCCGCGATCCCCGTGGGGAACTGACGGTGGGTCTGTTGCACGGTGACCAGGAACTGCGTGCCGTCAGCCAGGGCAATCCCAGCGGGGGCGCCCCATCGGTGATTCGTGACGGTGACATACTGAATGACACCCTGTCCCAGCAGCAGGTCATTGCGCTGAAGACCGACCTCACCGATATGACCAAGTTCGAACATCCGATCTACTTCGCGATTATTGCCGGGGTGGAAAAATTCGGTGAGGAAATGCTGGCATTTGACTCCAGCACCAGCATGGAAGGCCAGTTCTTCAATTACGGCCGACAGCCATTATTCCTGAACCTTGGTGGAGGCCTCGAACTGGCCAACGGTATTACCACCGGGGCCTCCGCACACATCTCCCTGCGTTCTGAGGCTACCCTGATCGCCAGCGCCAACCTGGCCGGTGAAACCCAGCGCGAAGAGCTGACCGTGTCTGCCAAGCCGGTGATTCGTCCGGTGCTGTCCATGAATCTGGAATGGGACAAGGTGTTCTGCGGCAAGGAAGACTGCGGCATCTGGACCGGTCTTGAGACCGCTTTTGCTTTCCGCGGGCACACCGAGGCCCGCACCGCGGTGGAATCCAATCTGACCATTCCCGGTACCGTTATTGATCCGGGTATTACTGTGTTGATCGATACCATCGATTCCTATCAGCCGGATATCTTCAGTGCCGGTCTGCTGTATCACTTCACCGACAACTTCCGCGCTGCCGTTACCGTAGAACAGCAGAACTGGAGTGACCTGGAAGATGAGCTGGCCCGCGACACGGTCAAGGACCAGGCCTTCGCCGAGTTCAAGGACATTGTGGTTCCCCGTATCGGTGCCGAGTGGACGGTGAACGATCACCTGATTCTGTCCGGCGGTGTGGCGTATCAGGAAAGCCCGCTGGAAAGCATCCAGACCCCGGACGTGAACTACCTGGACAGTGACAAATTGATTGTCGGCGTGGGCTCATCCCTGATTATCCAGAACCCGCCCGTCCTCGCTTATCCGCTGCGCCTTGATTTCGGTTACCAGTTCCAGAAACTGGAAGAGCGGGATTTCGAGCTGACCACCAACCGTCCCGGTGTGGCGAACCCCTATGAAGTGGTAACCGCTGATGGCGATGTCCATGTGTTTTCCGGCGCTATCACGGTGAAGTTCTAACGGAGGTGTTCCATGAAAAAGAATAATATCGCCCTGACAGCACTGACCGCCCTTGCGGTGGCAGGCTGTGGCGGGGACAAGGACAGGGTGAGTTTCGATACACCCACCTTCAACGCACGCAACCTGCACTACACCTACCCGCTGGATGACCAGAACCAGGTGGCACCGCGTGCCATTGTGGCCTTACAGTTCAGCCATACCGTATCGGCCACGGCAGATAATTTCGTGTTCCAGGATGCGGATGGCGCGGATGTGGCCTTCACCCTGGAATCCGTGGCAGATGGCCGGGGTGTGGTGCTGACGCCTGTGGATGCACTGTCTCCGGCAACGGATTACACGGTGGTCATGAATGGCGTCACCGTGCTCGGTGAAACCACCACTTTCAAGGACGGCGAGCTCAATTTCACTACCCGCGCCGCTCTGGAAGGACCGCTGGATACCCAGCAGACCGCCGCCAGCTTTGAAGTGGAGTCCATCTTCCCGGATGACGACCAGTTCGAAAGCATGGATTTCTCCAGTTTCCGGCTGCGCACCACCAAGCCCATTGATGCGTCCACCGCAGTTTATGGTGACACCGTCAGCCTGATGAGCAACGGCGAACTGGTGCCGGCACAACTGCTGGTTGGCCGTACCGCGATTACCGTGGACCCGCTGGAAGACATGACCCCCGGCCAGACCTATGAGCTGGGTGTCAACGGCGTGCTCAGCCAGTCCGGCGAAACCATTGCCGGCTTTACGCATTCCACCGTGCCCCAGGACACAACCTCTCCCACCACCGGTGAGCGGGCGGTACTGGTGACCAATGCACCGCCGGCGGATGATTCCCTTGGCTGTCTGGATGAAGGGGTGATCACCTCCGAACTGACCGGTCAGCCGATCAACTGCGTGCCGGTGATTGGTACCCTGCTGCAGGACAAGACCGTATCCAAGCAGTCCGGTGACGTGTATGCGGAGCTGGCGTTTACCCCCAACTTCCCGGATGTCACCCCGCTGCGGGTCAGGAAGGGCGGCATTCTTACCGGTGATGCGCTGGAAGTCTTTATTGGCGGTGAAGTGCCGGTGGGCTTTGATTCCGGGGAAGTGACGGTACAGATCATTTCCGATGCTACCGGTTATCTGTTCCCCAACCCCAATGCGGAAAGCGACGATGCACCCAAGCAGCTGCGGTTGATGATGGATGTGGCGACCTCCACCTCCGACGCCCGCGCCAATGGGGCCTTTACGCAGAACCTGATGCATCTGGAACTGGTGGGCACCGGCCTGATTGAAGACGGCCAGCTCAACACCGATGCCATCACTGTGGTGGAGCCGCGGGTACTGGGCGTGGAAAACAGCTACGGCGTTCTCAGCTTCCGCATGGAGTCCTATCTGGATCAGGAAAATGCACCGGTCCAGCCGATTGATTCCGTGAATCCCATCGTTCCCGTTCTGAATGGGGATAACGGTCCGGAATTGTCCTGGCAGCCGGGCAATGTGGCAGATCGCATGGAACCGGGGGAGCCCATTGTCATTCACTTCAGCGAAGCGCTGGAGCCGCAAAGCATTGATGCGGGCACCACATTGATGCTCACCAAAGGTGGTGTTGCCGAGCCGTTCAGCTGGGAACTCAGCGGGAATGCGCTGGTGATTACCCCTGACAGCCCGGTGGAGTACGGGGTCGAATATGTGGTGACCACCACCCCGGAAATCACCGACTTGGCCGGCAACCCGCTGCAGATGCTGGATTCCCTGGAAGGGGATAATTCCCTGGATTTCACCCTGCCGGAATACGTGGTGGATGACGGTGGCGAGGATGTGCGTCGTGGGCCGTTTGCGTCCACCGTTTACCCGGGCTTCCCCTGTGCCAGCAGCACGGCCAGTCAGGCGGAAATTGACGCCGGTACCCAGGGCGTGTGTGTGTCTTCCAGCCCGGAAGCGGATCAGGTGGTGATTGACCAGCTGCCCATCGTGGGGTTGCCTGCGAATCGTCCGATCAAGGTGCGTTTCTCCCAGAACATGGACCCGAGCACCCTGGTGCTGGGCGATACCGTGATGGTGCAAGCGGACGACAACGGTTCCTGGGTTGATGTGGACGGTGAGCTCATCGTGGAAACCCGTGGCTTCACCTTTACCCCGAACCAGCCCTGGGACGAGACCGGTGCGACCCTCTACCGCTACGTGATGGCGGGTAACGGTGGCGGCACCGGCTGTGCCGGTATTTGCTCCGCTGATGGCCTGCCGCTGCAAACGGCTCCCCTGCTCGGTGGCGGACTGAAAGAGGGTGGCCCGGATATGGAAATTCTGTTCCGGGGTGAAGCCGCTGCGGACACCATCTTCCAGGAACTGGCCAACCTGCCCAGCGCGGATGTGAACAACAACTTCCAGATCGACAGCAACGAACCGGTTCTCACCGGCGACACCCTGGATCCGGCAGATACGCCTGCCAATGCCACCTTCATCGTGCCCCGTGGCACTGGTGGTGAAGGGCTGGTGGCCTATGCCAACACAGGCTGTGGTTTTGATAATCCGGCTGACGGCACGCCCACCCAGTGTGACAGCGACAAGATCATGTACGTGACCGGGTTGCTGAATACCGAGATCCTGGATTTCGATGCCGAGAATCAGGGTGTGCCGGTGGTGATCTACCCCACCACGGTGGCGCTCACCAATCTGGATGCCACGGCGGTAATCGGCCTGCGGTTGACCTCGGACGATGAAACAGGCGGCCTGCTTGGCGCGATTCCGGTGCTCGGTGATATTGCCCAGGACATCGTGGATGGTTTGCTGGGTGCCACTGGACTCGGGGATCTGATCGAAGCCGTGGGTCTGGATAACATCGGCCTGGCACCGATTCCCACCTCCACCGGCCCCAACATCATGCGCGTGCGTTACGAGCCGGAGGATCCCAATGATCCCAACAGCCCGCGCACGGTACCGCCGGTAGGCTTTATCGTGGATACACCGGATGGCCCGGTCTTCCGTATCCCGTTCGATCTGCTGTTCGATGCGCCGGCCCTGAGCCTGCCGCTGGGTCTTGAGCACAACGTGAAGAGCCTGCCCATCGACAATGTGCAGCTGGAAGGTCCGCTGGACTTCCTGCCCGATGGCCGCCTGTTCATCGCTCTGCAGAATCAGGAACCGCTGGATGTGGATCTGGAAATCACCCTGGCTGGCTTCGATGGCGGCAAGGTGCTGCTGCAGATTCCGCCGGGTGGCATCAACCTGAGCTACCAGAGTGCGTCCATTCAGTGATCGCTCTGCAAGCGTTCCTGGCAACGTGAAAAACGCCCCGGCTTGTCCGGGGCGTTTTTTTTGTAGTCCCTGAAGCCGATCCCTCGAGCCGTTGGTACCTTGCTGGCAAGGCGAAGTCGGACCCGGAGCGGCGCGGTACCGAACTTTCTGGGACATTCGTGCCTGACGCAACGCTACTTTTCACTGCCAATTGCATCACTTTTTCCAACAATTTTACGAATATGTGTCGCGAATGACGCGGATTACCGCTTTCTTCCTATGTGAATGCCTGTGGACTCCTGATTAGGGTGTGATCCCCCTGTCGCTACCCCCCCGCGACACAGAAAAAGAAATCAGGAGTGCACAATGTCTGTTTCATTCAAGGGACGCGCTGCCGTCGTTGCCGGTGGTCTGCTGATGCAGTCTGTTGCCCTGGGCAGCATGGGTAACATCGGTACCACCTACGGCGTGTTGCCTTTCGATCTGGCCACCGCCCAGGCCCTGAGCCTGTTCAACAGCCAGACCTCAGCCACCTATTACAACCCGGCCTATCTGGCCAAGGATTCGCGCGGCGAACTCACCGCCGGTTTCATGCACGCGGACCATGAGCTGCGCGCCAACAGCCTGGGCGGCGCGGATGCGCCGGTACGGAACGGTGATGTGATTCAGGACTCTCCCTCCCAGCATGTGCTGATCGGCATGAAGACCGATCTCACCTCGCTGACCCAATACGATCATCCGCTCTATCTGGGCCTGATGCTGGGCGTGGAAAAATACGGTGAGGAAATGCTCGCCTTCGAATCCCAGACCTCCCAGCAAGGGCAGTACTTCGAGTATGGCCGTCAGCCCCTGTTTCTGAATCTGGGCGGCGCCACCCAGCTGTGGCGGGGGATCGACGTGGGTGCCACCGCCCGGATTACCCTGCATGCCGAAGCCGACCTGGCCGCCACCACGGACCTGGCCGGTAACACCCGCTACGAAAAACTGGAAGTGTCCGCCAAGCCCGCCATCCGGCCGATCTTCGGCATCAACATGGATTGGGGCGAGACCTTCTGCGCCGAAGGCGACGACTGTTGGTTCAATGGTCTGGAAACCGCGCTGGCCTATCGTGGCTATTCCAATACCAAGACGGAAGTGAACGCCAATGCGGTGATCCCCGGGGTAATTTCCAGCCCGGGCCTGATGCTGGCTATCAACACCCTGGATTCCTACCAGCCCAATATCCTCAGCGGCGGCATGCACTACCAGGCCGGTCGCTGGCGCACCGGCGTCAGTGTGGAATGGCAGGAGTGGTCCGCCCTGGAAGAGGAGTTCGAGCGCGACACCATCAAGGACCAGACCGTTAACGGTGACGTGGGCCAGCTTCGCTTCAAGGATGTGGTGATCCCGCGAGTAGGCACGGAATACCGCCTCAACGATACCTTTACCCTGCGGGGCGGGCTGGCGTTCAGCGAGTCGCCGCTGGATTCCGATGCCTCCGTGGACGTGAACTATCTGGATACCGACAAGTGGATTGTGGGCCTGGGCGCCTCCGCTGAATTCAAGGAGCCCTGGTTGCTGGCCTACCCGGTACGCCTGGATGTGGGCTACCAATACCAGAAGCTGGAAGCCCGGGAGTTCGATATCTATGACACCCAGTCCGCCGCCTTTCCGCAGCCCAGCGAACGGGTGGAAGCGGACGGTGACGTCCATGTCTTCAGTGGTTCCCTGACCCTGAAATTCTGAGTGCGGAGGCAAGCATGATGTTGCGCATATTTTCCCTGATTGCCGCCGCGTCCCTGTTGGCCGCCTGCGGCGGCGGTGGCAGTGAGCAAACGGTGGATTACAGTGCCCGCAAAAAAGGGCAGGTGTACTACAGCTATCCCGCAGACGCACAGACCGGCGTATCGGTCCATGCGCCGGTGGTGGTGCAGTTTTCCGAGCCGCCCGCCCTGGACGATCAGGATGTGAGCCTGATCGGGCCGGACGGTCCGGTGGATGTGGTGCTGTCCCGGGCTGACCAGGAGCGGTCCCTGGTGATTACCCCCCAGGCGCCGTTGGCGTTCAACAGTGACTACCGGCTGGAACTGGCAGGCATGACTCTGGCCGGCTTCAGTGACGGCGAGCTGGCTTTCACCACCGCCAGTGCCGGCAAGGGGCCGGCCAGCGAGCAGCAGCAGGCCCAGGCGTTTACGGTCACGCGGGTTGCGCCATCCGGTGATCAGGCGCAACCGCTGATGGATTTTTCCACCCTGCACCTGCAGTTTAGTCAGCCGCTGGATGCGGCCACCGTGGATTACGGCACCACCGTGAGACTGGAAGCGAGTGGTGGCGCCCTGGTTGAGGCCACGGCCCTGGCCGGCGGTAACCGTCTCAGCGTGGACCCGGCCGCCGACCTGCAACCGGGCCAGCCCTATACACTGGTGCTGGATGCGGCCCTGAGTAGCCGTTTTGGCACTGCCCTGAGCGGCGACACCGAGTTTGCGGTGAACCCGCAGGACTCCGAGCCCCGCGAAACCCTGGCCCTGGAAGCCATGGCGGCCGATCCGGTCAAAGGCTGCAACGAGGATGGTGTGACGCTGTCGCCGCTGTCCGGTGCGCCGATCAACTGTGTCCCGCTGATTGCCCGCCTGCTGGGTAACACCACGGTATCGAAACTGTCCGGTGATGTGTTTGCCGACCTGGCGTTTATCCCCAACTTTCCGGATGCCTCGCCGCTGCGAATTCGCAAGGGATCGCTGCTGTCCGGTGAGCCGCTGGAGGTATTGATCGGCGGCCAGCTGCCCGCCGGGTTTGATTCCGGCGAGGTGACCGTCAGCTTCCTGTCCGATGCCACCGGCTATCTGTTGCCGGCCCCTTACAGCGAACAGCCGGAAGCGCCACGCCGCATCATGCTGACTCTGGACCTGGCTTTTTCCACTGCCGACTCCCGCGCCAATGGCGCCTTTACCCAGAGTCTGGTGCAGGTGGAACTGGTGGGCCGCGCCATCGTGGAAGAAGGGCGCATGATCATCGACGCCCTGGGTGTGGTGGAGCCGGAAGTGCTCGGTATCGAAACCGCCTTTGGCGTGCTCAGCTTTCACATGGAGTCCTACCAGGATCAGGAAAACGCCCCCGAGCCCCCGGTGGATATCACCGGCCCCAGTCTGCAAAGCTGGCAACCCGGTGATTATGCCGACCGTTTCCGTCCCGGCGATCCGATCGTGCTCAACCTGAGCGAGACCCCGGACCAGGACAGCATTGAAGCCGGCGTCAGTGTGATGCTCACCGACCAGGGTGCGCCGGTGCCGTTCCAGTGGGCCCTGGATGGGGCCTCGCTGATTCTCACCCCGGAACAGCCATTGGCATTCGGCACCGAGTATCAGGTCACGCTCACCGACGGCGTGGAAGACCTGTACGGTAACCCGGCCACACCGGAAACCCTGCTGTTCAGCATGCCCGACTACAGCCCGGATGCGCCGCGAACCCCTTATGCCGCCACCGTGTACCCGGGTTTTGCCTGCGCGGTGAACCCGCCGAGCCGGGACCTGGGCAACGGTATCCAGGGTCAGTGCGCCAGCGCTTTCCAGAATCAGGCCGGCGATCTGTTGCCAGTGGTCGAGATGCCCGCCAACCGCCCCATTGAGGTCCAGTTTTCCCAGGATATGGATACCACCAGCATGGTGCTCGGTGAGGCCTGCGGGGAGGGCAGTGTCCGGGTGGAGAAGATTGATGCCGGCGGCAACTGTCTGGAAACGGTGCCGGCCTATCTGTCGCGCAATAGCCGCAGCCTGACGGTGATGCCCGCGCAGCCCTGGGAAGAGGGCGTCTTGTACCAGTACGTCCTCGGCTCCCACGCCAGCACCGGCTGCGGCCAGGGGGTGATCTGCTCATTGGCCGGTATGCCTTTGCAGACCGCCCAGTTGCTGGCCCCGGCCGCCAATGAGGGCGGTCCGGACATGGCCATCGCCTTCACCGGCGCCCCGGCCACGGGCAATGTGTTCCTGCCGCTGCGCAACCTGCCCAAGGCGGATGTGAATGCCAACTTCGAGTTGGACGCGGATGAACAGAAAGCGGTGGAAGACCCGCCGGGCAGCGGCGAGTACCCCACGCCCACCAATGCGGCCTCCCTGTTTGTCACCGACACTGGCGGCCTGGCCACCGGCGCCAACGTGGGCTGCCCACTGAACCAGAGCTGTCCCGAAGAAAAGTTCACCTACCTGAACGGTGGCATCAACGTGGATATCCTCGGCTGGAACGAGGACGAGCAGGCAGTGGAAGTGCTGCTCTACCCGCCGGTGCTGATGACCACCAACAGCAGTGTCTATGCGCAGATTCTCGGCCTGGTGGAGCCGGAAGTGCCCACTGAGCCGCTGGTGATGCGGGCCCGTTATGCGGATGACGGCAATGGTAATCGTACCGAACCGGTGCGCGGCTATATCCGTCACGACGGCAATTCACTGACCTTTGAGACCACCCTGGATCTATTCCTGGATGCCCCGGAAATGGAAGCGCCGCTGGGGCTGCCGCACAACCTGCACAGCCTGGAGCTCAACGATCTGCAGCTGAGAGGTCCGTTGACGTTCCTGCCCGACGGGCGCCTGGTGATCGGCCTGCTCAGCCTCAATGCCCAGAACATTGATGTCAGCATTGGCGGCGGCGCGGCCACCATCGACCTGCAGATTCCTGCTGGCGGTGTCAACCTGACCTACCAGAGCGGGTCCATCAAGTAACCGCCGTCCCCGCAGTCGAATGGCTGCTCCCACATTTCAGCCCGGTGCTGGACTGTGGGAGCGGTCGTCTGCTATGCCCTGCGGGTGCGGCCGCTTTTTCTCTCCGAATCAGATCAGACATCCGGCCAATCCGCCCCTGTCCATGCCGCCAGCCTATGCCCCCCGGCCTCGGGCCGATATAATTGCCCCTCATTTGAATAGTGGTGTTTATATGGGTCATCGCACAGCTCTGTACGACGCGCACCTGGCGGCCGGCGGCAAGATGGTCGACTTTGGCGGCTGGGACATGCCGATCAACTATGGCTCCCAGATCGAGGAGCACCACGCGGTGCGCCAGCACGCCGGCGTATTCGACGTCTCCCATATGACCGTGGTGGATATTGCCGGGGCCGGTGCGCGGGACTTTCTGCGCCACCTGCTGGCCAACGACGTGGACCGCGTCACCCCGGGCCGTGCCCTGTACAGTGCCATGCTCAATGACAGCGGCGGCGTCATCGATGACCTGATCGCCTACAAGCGGGACAATGACTACCGTCTGGTGGTAAATTGCGCCACCCGCGAGACCGACCTGGCGTGGATGGAAAAACACGCGGGCGGATTTGCCGTGGATATCCGCGAGCGGGCCGACCTGGCCATGCTTGCCATTCAGGGCCCCCAGGCCCGCAGCCTGGTGGCCGGTCTGCTCAGCGGTGCCCGCGCCGAGGCCGTGAATACCCTGAAAGTGTTCGGGTTTGCCGAAGACGGCGAGTGGATGATCGCCCGCACCGGCTATACCGGGGAAGACGGCGTGGAAATCATGCTGCCCGGCAATGATGCCGTCACACTGTGGGGGCAGTTGCTGGACGCGGGTGTTGCGCCCATCGGCCTGGGCGCCCGGGATACCCTGCGTCTGGAAGCCGGCATGAACCTGTACGGCAACGACATGGACGAGAGCATCACACCGTGGGAAGCCAACATGGGGTGGACCCTGGTCCTCAATGACCGGGATTTCGTCGGTCGCCAGCCGCTGCTCAACCAGCAACAAAATGGCCACGGAGAGCTGGTTGGCCTGGTGCTGGAAGGCAAGGGCGTACTGCGTGCCCACCAGCAGGTGTTGTTGCCCAATGGCGAGCAAGGCGAAATTACCAGCGGTACGTTTTCACCCACCCTGGGCAAATCCATCGCCCTGGCCCGGCTGCCCGCTGGCGCCACCGGCAAGGTGGACGTGGAAATCCGTAACAAGCGCCAACCTGCCCAGGTGGTCAAGCCGCCTTTCGTGCGTAACGGCCAGGCGGTTTACAAAGCGCTTTAACGTGCACGCTATTCGCTGCCATGCATCACGCGTGCGGCGAAACCGTGTTGCAGCAGCGCGGAAATGCCGAAGGCAACAAGCGGCGGTGCCGCTCAAGATGAAAAGGTGACAAGACAGGCTGTAGGAGCGTCGCTGGCGGTGCGATTCAATGCGTTGACTATCGCGCCGCCAGCGACGCTCCTACGGAACAACTTTCAGCGTGCAGGCGTAAAGCGTGCCGCAAGCAAGCGACTCTCAACAGGAGACAACAATGAGCGAGATTCCAGCCGAGCTGCGTTATGCCGCCAGCCACGAATGGGCCAAGAACGACGACGGCGTGGTCACTGTCGGCATCACCGAGCACGCCCAGGACGCCATGGGCGACCTGGTGTATGTAGAGCTGCCGGAAGTGGGCCAGGTCGTGGCCGCCGGTGACGAAGCCGGTGTGGTGGAGTCCGTGAAGGCCGCCTCCGACATTTACGCGCCCGTGGCCGGTGAGGTCATCGAGATCAACGAGGCACTGGAAGACGAGCCGGAACTGGTCAACAACGCCCCCTATGAAGGTGGCTGGCTGTTCAAGATCCAGATGAGCGAAGAAACCGATCTGGACAACCTGCTCACCGCCGACCAGTACCAGGCGCAGATCGAGAGCGAATAACGCGCGATCGACCCTGTAGGAGCGCCCTTCCAGGGCGCGAACCGGATCGCGACAGCGTCCACCGCCTTCGCGCCCTGGAAGGGCGCTCCTACAGGTGACCTGCCGCCACACCGTTGAAATCAACACCCAACCTATCCAGGTACCCCAATGCCGTATATCCCCCATACCCCCGATGACGTGCGCGCCATGCTCGACGCCATCGGCGCCGACAGCATCGAAGACCTGTTCGATGAAATCCCCGCGCACCTGAAAGCCGCCGGCAAGCTCGACGCTCTGCCCGACGGCCTCAGTGAAATGGAAGTGACCCGGCTGATGAACGAGCGCGCGGCCATGGACGCCGGTGCGGTGAGTTTTATCGGTGCCGGTGCCTACCAGCACCACATCCCGGCGGCGGTATGGGAGATTGCTACTCGCGGTGAGTTCTACACCGCCTACACGCCCTACCAGGCGGAAGCGAGCCAGGGCACCCTGCAGGTGATCTATGAATTCCAGACCCTGATGACCCGGCTCACTGCCATGGACGTGAGTAATGCCTCCGTCTACGACGGCGCCTCCGGTCTGGCTGAAGCGGTGTTGATGAGCCTGCGCGCCAACCGCAAGAGCAAGTCCCGCAAGGTGCTGGTACCGGCGGCCCTGAATCCGCGCTACACCAGCGCCACCAAGGCCATCGTGGAAAACCAGGATGTGGCCCTGGAAACCGTGCCCTTCTGCCAGGAAAAAGGGCAGACCCTGATCGACGCCCTCAAGCCCCACGAAGGCGAAGACTTTGCCGCACTGGTGATCAGTCAG
>Ga0208453_100121_pt1 | contig 15327 bp, 14 predicted proteins | sample Virmet3737_250_FD_185738 | JGI IMG/M metagenome (GOLD analysis project Ga0208453, IMG submission 185738) | Marine viral communities from the Southern Atlantic ocean transect to study dissolved organic matter and carbon cycling - metaG 3737_250... | ecosystem: Environmental > Aquatic > Marine >...
GCGGAAGGCCGCGTTCGCTGGCGAACACGAATGTAGCAAAGCCGACCACGCCGCCGACCAGCGGAAAGACGACCGAGCGCTTGAGCCACTTGCCCGTTTCCTCGTCACGCGGCTGCCAAATCCCGGCAAGCGCGGCGAAACCGAGCAGTACGACCCCGACAAACAGGCCGACGCACGTCCAGACGACGACCGCGAGAACCCCTGCCGGCATGCCATTTCCCCCTTCGCTCCGGCGCGAAGTCTCACCGATTTTCGGGCGGCTGGCAAGCGCGGCCCCGACCGGGCCCGGTCAGGTGCCCTTGAAGACGGGCGCGCGTTTCTCGAGCAGGGCGTCCACCCCTTCCATGTGATCATCGGTCAGATGCATCATCGCCTGCGTGTTGGCGGCCAGTTCGAGCGCCGAATCGTAGCTCATCGAACGCCCCTGCCGCATCAGGTTCTTCGCATGGCGCAGCGCGTGCGGGGGCATGGCGGCGATCTTGGCGGCGAGCGCCTGCGCTTCGGACATCAGCGCTTCGCCCTCGACCACCCGGCTGACCAGTCCCCAGTCGCGCGCGGTGGCCGCATCGATCACATCGCCGGTGTAGAACAGTTCTGCCGCGCGCGCCTCGCCGATGATCCGCGGCAGGATCCAGGTTCCGCCATCGCCCGGGATGATGCCCAGCTTGAGGAAGGTCACGCCGAACTTGGCACGGTCGCTGGCGATCCGCATATCGGCGAGGCAGGCGAGATCGCAGCCGAGCCCGATCGCCGGCCCGTTGACCGCTGCGATCAGCGGCGCGCGCAGCGAATACAGCGCACGCAGGACCTTGTGGATGTTGTTGCGATAGCCATCGGAAATCTCGGGCGCGGTCCCGCCGAAAGTGCCCGTGCGCTGTTTCATCGCCTTGATGTCGCCGCCCGCGCTGAACGCGCGTCCGGCCCCGGTCAGGATCACGCAGCGCACATCCATATCGGCATTGATCGCATCGCAGGCGGTGGCGAAAGCATCCCCGTCGCCCTTCGCGCCGAGCGGGTTCATGGTGTCCGGACGATTGAGCGTCAGCGTCGTGACGTGATCGGACGTTTCTACAGTCAGCAGGGTCATGCAGCCTCTCTTTCGCCCGCGGTCTTGCCAGTCCGCGGCGCGATGCGAAAGAGCTAGCATGGGCGGGTGGCAGCCCGGTGGAACCGCGGCAGAAAAACGCGGACACCCGCGCCCGGTCAGGCGCGCGCTTCTTCGACCCCGGCGCTGTTGTGCCGCAGCGCGTTCAGCACCGTATCGACGATATGCGGCGCATTGAGCCCGGCTTCGTCATATTGCTTGGCGGGATCGTCATGGTCCTGGAATACGTCGGGCAGCCGCATCGTGCGCACCTTCAGCCCGGAATCGGTCAGCCCCTCATCGCTGGCGAAGGTCAGGACATGCGCGCCGAGGCCGCCCACGGCGCCTTCCTCGACCGTCACCACCACATCGTGGCTGCGCATCAGCTTCTCGATCAGCGCGGTGTCGAGCGGCTTGGCGAACCGCATATCCGCAACCGTGGTCGACAGCCCCTTGGCTTCGAGCAGGTCGGCTGCCTTCTTGGCTTCTTCCAGCCTTGCGCCAAGTGAGAGGATCGCGACTTTCGAGCCTTCGCGCACGATCCGGCCCTTGCCGATTTCCAGCTTCTCGAGTTCTTCGGGAATTGCCACGCCCGTGCCCGCACCGCGCGGATAGCGGAACGCGATCGGGCCTTCGTCATATTCCGCCGCAGTGTAGGTCATATGCGCCAGCTCGGCCTCGTCGGCGGCGGCCATGACCACGAAATTGGGGAGCGTCGCGAGATAGGTGACGTCGAAGCTGCCGGCATGCGTGCAGCCATCCGCACCGACCAGACCGGCGCGGTCGATCGCGAAGCGCACGGGCAGGTTCTGGATCGCCACGTCGTGGACCACCTGGTCGTAGGCCCGCTGCAGGAAGGTCGAATAGATCGCCGCGAAAGGCCGCATGCCCTGCGCTGCCAGCCCTGCGGCAAAGGTCACACCGTGCTGTTCGGCGATGCCCACGTCGAACGACTTGTCCGGATGCGCCTTGGCAAACTTGTCGACGCCGGTGCCGCTGGGCATCGCGGCGGTGATCGCACAGATACGCGGATCGGTGTTTGCAAGCTTGGCGAGCGTTTCGCCGAAGACGTTCTGGTAGGCGGGCGGTCCGCCCTTCGACTTCTTTTGTTCGCCGGTGACCACGTCGAACTTGGCGACACCGTGATACTTGTCCGCACTGTTTTCGGCCGGGGCATAGCCCTTGCCCTTCTGCGTCACAACATGGATCAGCACCGGGCCCTGTTCGCTGTCGCGGATGTTCTCGAGCACGGGAATGAGGTGCTCGAGATTGTGCCCGTCGATCGGCCCGACGTAATAGAACCCCAGCTCTTCGAACAGAGTGCCGCCGGTCGCCATGCCGCGCGCGTATTCTTCTGCCTTCTCGAGCCCGCCCCACACACGCCGGCCGAGCTTCTTGGCGATCTTCGAGGCCATGGTGCGCAACCCGAGATACTCGCTCGAGGACACCATGCGCGCGAGATATGCCGACAGCCCGCCGACCGGCGGCGCGATCGACATGTCGTTGTCGTTCAGAATGACGACCAGCCGGTTGCCTGCCTGTTCGGCGTTGTTCATCGCCTCATAGGCCATCCCCGCGCTCATCGCGCCGTCGCCGATCACGGCGATGCCACGGCCGGGCTGGCCCTGCATCTTGTTCGCCATGGCGAAGCCGAGCGCAGCCGAGATCGATGTCGAGCTGTGCGCCGCGCCGAAGGGATCGTATTCGCTTTCGGCGCGCTTGGTGAAGCCGCTGAGGCCTCCGCCCTGCCGCAGCGTGCGGATGCGATCGCGCCGCCCGGTCAGGATCTTGTGCGGGTAGCACTGGTGGCCGACATCCCAGACGAGCTTGTCCTCGGGCGTGTTGAAAACGTAGTGGATCGCCGTGGTCAGTTCGACCACGCCCAGCCCCGATCCCAGATGGCCCCCCGTCTGCCCGACGGCGTCGATCATTTCGGCGCGCAATTCGTCGGACAATTGGCGAAGCTGGTCCTTCCCCAGCTGGCGCAGATCTTCGGGGGTATTGACCGTATCCAACAACGGCGTCTTGGGGCGGGTAGTCATAAACGAAGGCCCTACACCGGTAGAACGAAACTGTCGATGAACGCTTTAGCGGCAGGATCGCACGATCCGCCGCTGGCGCTCAGCTGGCGCAATCGTCGCACAGGCCGCGCAATTCCACCACCGGCCGGACATCGGTAAAGCCGGCATCGCGGCCCGCTTCGCGCAGCGCGCCCGAGACGCGTTCGTCGTCGATATGGGTGGCCTTGCCGCAATCGTCGCAGATCAGGAAAATGCAGTCGTGCCGGCAACCGGGATGCGTGTTAACCAGATAGGCATTCGCGCTCTCGATCCGGTTGGCCAGATTGCTGCGGACGAACAGGTCGAGGATGCGGTAGACGCTGTTGGGAGCCACCCGCTTGCCGCGGCTTTGCGACAGATTGTCGGCAATGTCGTAGGCGCTGGCGGGTTTGTCGTGCCGCGCCAGTTCTTCGAAGACCGACTGCCGCATGCCAGTCCATTGCTCACCGCTGTCGGTGAGGGTGTCGCGCGCGGCCGCGATGAGTTCCGCGCCCTGATGTTCCTGATGTGCGTGCCTGGCCATGCGCCCGAAGTAAGCGCGCGCAGGGCCTATCGCAAGCTAGTCGGGCTGGAAACGCGCCGAATAGGCCCCCGGGTAAAGCGCCTTGAGAGCTTTCACCTTGGGAGCGTCCCACCGCACGATGTACCGGTGACGCGGGTTCTTGAGCATGAAGTCCTGGTGATAGGTTTCGGCAAGATAGAACGCCTGGGCACGTTCGATCCGCGTGACGATCGGCTTGTCCCACAGATCGACAGATCGCAGCTGCGCCAGATAGGCCTTGGCGACCGCGTTCTGTTCGGCCGACAGCGGCACGATCGCGCTGCGATAATGCGCCCCGACGTCGGGGCCCTGCCGGTCGAGCTGGGTCGGATCGGTGACGACCGAAAAGAAGATGCGCAGCAGCTGGTCATAGCGGATGACCTTGGGATCGTAGGTTACCCTGACCGCCTCGGCGTGGTCGGTGATCCCGCTCGATACGAGCTTGTAGTGCGCCTGCCGCTCGGTCCCGCCATGGTATCCGGAAACCGCGCTGGTTACGCCGCGGACATGGCTGAAAACCCCTTCGACGCCCCAGAAACAGCCGCCCGCGAAGATCGCGGTCTTGAGGCCGGATCCTTCCTTGGCCGCGCGCTTTGCCGCCGGTGCCTCGACCGCCTTTTCAGCGGCGAGCAGCGGTTGCTGACACGCCGACGCGCCAAGCGCGAGCGCTGTTACAGCGATGGCGTGACGCCAGCGCATCACAGGATCGAGGCGACCAGTTGCGGAACCGCAGACAGGAAATCGCTGCCATTCGAGAGCAGGACTGCCACGGCACCAAGGCCGAAGCCGATGCCGAAATTGCGATAGAGGTCGGATGTGAACAAGGCCATGAGGGGGGTGCTTTCGTTATGCTGACCCAGATGGCTACACCCACCGGACTTGCAACCGCCTTAATGGCCCCGTCGTCGGGCATTCAGCTTCGTTCGTCGATCGCCTGCGCTCAGTGGCGGAAGTGGCGCATGCCCGTGAAGACCATGGCCAGCCCCTGTTCGTCGGCGGCCGCGATGACCTCTTCGTCGCGGATCGAACCCCCGGGCTGGATGATCGCGCTCGCACCTGCCTCGGCTGCGGCGAGCAAGCCGTCGGCGAAGGGGAAGAACGCATCCGATGCGACCGCGCTGCCGACCGTGCGGCTCTGGTCCCAACCGTACTTCTCCGCTGCCTCGGCTGCCTTCATCGCGGCGATGCGCGAAGAATCGCGGCGGTTCATCTGTCCCGCGCCGATACCCGCAGTCGCGCCGTCCTTCGCATAGACGATGGCGTTCGACTTGACGTGACGCGCCACGGTCCAGGCGAACAGGCAGTCCTTGAGCTCCTGTTCGGTCGGGGCCCGCTGGGTGACGACCTTGAGATCCGCTTCGCTGATCGTGCCGTTGTCACGCGTCTGCACCAGCAGGCCGCCGGTGATCGGCTTGACCGCCAGCCCTTCGCGCCGCGGGTCGGGCAGGTCGCCGGTCACCAGCAGGCGCAGGTTCTTCTTTCTGGCGAATGCCGCGCGCGCGGCTTCGCTGACCGCCGGGGCGATGACGACCTCGGTAAAGATTTCGCAGATGGCTGCGGCGGTTTCACCGTCGAGTTCGGTGTTCACCGCGACGATGCCGCCGAAAGCCGACACGCTATCGCAGGCAAGCGCGTGGTTCCACGCCTCGAGCAAGGTCGCAGCCTGAGCCACGCCGCAGGGATTGGCGTGCTTGACGATCACCACTGCGGGATCGCCGCCGGCAAATTCGGCGCACAGTTCCAGCGCGGCGTCGGCATCGTTGTAATTGTTGTAGCTCAGTTCCTTGCCCTGCAGCTGCTCGGCCTGCGCGATGCCCCGGGCATGCGGCCCCACGGGCGTGTAGAGCGCCGCCTGCTGATGCGGGTTTTCGCCATAGCGCAGCTCGACGGGCGCCTTGCCGTTGATGGCCAGAAACTGCGGAAAACGCTGCTGTTGGTCGGCGAAGGCGAACCACTGGCTGATCATCGAATCATAGGCAGCGGTGGCGGCGAAGGCCTTGGCTGCGCACTGGCGGCGGAAATCGAGCGAGGTCGCGCCCGATGCCTCGAGCTCGCCCAGCAGCGCGGGATAGTCGGCGGGATCGGTGACGATGGTGACGAACTGGTGGTTCTTCGCCGCGCTGCGGACCATGCTCGGCCCGCCGATATCGATATTCTCGATGATCTCGTCACGCCCTGCGCCCTTCGCCACGGTCGCCTCGAACGGATAGAGGTTGACCACCACCAAGTCGATCGCGCCGATGGCGTGCGCTTCCATCGCCGCGGCGTGTTCGGGATTGTCGCGCACGGCGAGCAGGCCGCCATGGACCATCGGGTGGAGCGTCTTCACGCGCCCGTCCATCATCTCGGGAAAACACGTCAGATCGGACACGTCGCGCACGTCGAGCCCCGCTTCGCGCAGCGCCTTGGCGGTGCCGCCGGTCGAAACCAGTTCGACGCCCCTCGCGGCCAGCGCTTCGCCCAACTCCACCAAGCCGCTCTTGTCGGACACCGAGAGCAGTGCCCGCTTGATCGCCACGTCAGCCACGTAAAATCACCCCATGCGTTTGAGCAGCCAGGGGAACCGTCCCCCGCTGCGCGATGTCAGCCCTTCGACGACCAGCTGTTTGGTGGCGCGCGGGCGGCCCTGCCCGTCGACCCACAGACTGTCCTCGATCGCGATATGCGCCTCGCCGCTATCGCCTCCGAGACGGAATTGCCAGTAGCTTCCATCGGGCAGCGCGAGCCCCGCGCCGCGCCGGTCGTCGGCCAGTCCGGCTTCGATCCCCGGACCGAGGTGGAAACGAATTGCAAAGGATATCTTGCCCCGCTTGCCCTGCCGGCCCGAAGGTTCGAGCACGTCTTCGCCGGACAGCCCGCTGCCGTCCGCGCCAAGCAGGAGGGTGCGGCGGTGGATGAGGCCATAGCGTGCCGCGTAGCCATTGTGCGACGCTTCCAGCCGCGCCGTGTCGCGGCCCTTCTGCTTCACCGTGGTGCGAGCAATATCGACTTCCTCGACACCCTTGCCGATCTGCCCCTTGATCAGGACGGCAGTGGAATTGGCATCGTCGAGCACCAGCGTCGAATGGGCCGCGGTGCCGCGCAGGCCCTGCTCGATCCGCACGGGCACCTGCCCGCCGGCCAGTTCCCCGCCGCCGCAATTCACCACCACGCGCTGCTCTGCGTAGGACAGCTCGAATGCCAGCGTCGAGGCGCAGCCGTAGCGCGAATGGCGCGAACGCGGCGGGGGCGCGGCATCAAGCACCAGCGTGGCCTTGCCGGCATCGACGCGCTGGTACCCCCAGTGCTTGGAATCCTTCCCCGGCCGCGCGCGGATGCCGCTTGCTGCGACGAGCGCATCGACCCGTGCCGCCGGAGTGGCACCGGCGCCCTGCCAGCTGCCCAGCCCCCGGTCGCCCATCCGTAGCGCGAGCAGGGGCGGCACGAGCAGGCCGAGCATGGTTTCGAGCGCCGGCGGAGGATCGCGATCGACTGCCGCATAACAGGCGCGCAGGTCGATCAGCAGCGCGATCGCATCCATCTGCGCGAGCGGGCTGCGCGACAGCACGCCGCCATCTTCGGCCACCAGTTCGCCCAGCGCGCGCAGTAGGCCGGCTTCGCCGAACACGCGCCGCGGGCGACCGTCGGGCAGCAGCAGTCCGGCCGCCACGATGGCGCACCAGCCCGCGACGCGGCCCAGTCGGTCTTCGGTATTGGCAACCTGCCGGTCGAGATAGCGGGCAGTGGCTTCCATCGCTGCCAGCGTGCGGGCACGCAGCCCCGCATCGCCGCCGAGCAGGAGCGGCGCATTGACCAGCCAGCCCAGCAGCCGCAGCCCGGCGTGTTCGACAGTCCACGCGGGACCGCGGGCCGGCACCGGATTGGCCTTCAGCCACCGCGCCAGCAGCTTTTCACCGATCCCGGCGCATTCCTCGCGCGGGGCACAGGCCCCGAGATCGCGCAGCCAGGTGAACCCCTGGACCGCGCGCTGGACCGGCGGGGTCAAGGGTGCGTTGCTGGCGAAGTCCACCTTGTCGACGGGGACCTTAAGCCCGTGAACGACGAACTGGCCCGCCCGCAGCGCCATGCCCGCCCCGCGCTCTCCGCGCAGCGGGCTGGACACCGTCGCCAGCAGGCGCGGAGCGGCAGGCTTGCGCAAAGGGGCGGCGAGCACCGAACCGGGCACACCCATACGGTAGGCCAGCCGCAGAACCGCATCCACCGGCCCGGTGCGCGGCGCTTCGAATTCGGCCAGCACCAGCGCGCGCGCCGGTTCGAGCGGGACCGCTTCGGGCAACTCCTCCGGTTCGGTCTCGACCAGCGGTTCGTGCACTTCGCCGAGCGGCAATGCGGGCGCGGCGCTTTCATCGGGCGCGGCGCCTCCCTTCAAGAGAGTGCGCGCCCCGGCGTTCACGCCTGGCCCTTCAGTGCGGCGATATTGGCGGCATAGCGCTCCGGCCCGCCCTTGAAGGTCGCCGAACCCGCCACCAGCACATCGGCGCCGGCATCGACGCACAGCCGCGCGGTCTCGGCGTTGACCCCGCCATCGACTTCGAGATGGATGGGCTTGCCCAGTTTGTCGATCCGCTCACGGATCGCCTCGACCTTGCGCAATTGCGAATGAATGAAGCTCTGCCCGCCGAAGCCGGGATTGACGCTCATCACCAGCACCAGATCGACATCCTCGAGGATGTAGTCCAGCGCCTCGACCGGCGTGCCGGGATTGAGCACGACCCCTGCCTTTTTGCCCAGATTGCCGATCGCCTGCAGCGTGCGGTGGATATGCGGTCCGCCCTCGGGATGGACTGTGATGATATCCGCGCCGGCTTCGGCGAAGGCTTCGAGATAGGGATCGATCGGCGCGATCATCAGGTGCACGTCGAACGGCTTGGCGGTATGCGGGCGCAGCGCCTTCACCACAGCGGGGCCGATGGTAATATTGGGGACGTAATGGCCGTCCATCACATCGACATGGATCCAGTCCGCCCCGGAAGCGTCGATGGCGCGCACTTCCTCGCCCAGCGCAGCGAAGTCGGCGGACAGGATCGACGGGGAAATCAGCGGGGTAGTCATGGCGGGCGTGGGGCCTCGGGTCGCGGGATAGCCTGGGCCTGCCCTACGCGCGCGAAACGAGGGTTAACAAGCGACCCGTCCCGCCTTTTCCACATTGACCACGCGCTGGATGAGCGCCGGGACAGGGAATTCAGGCCTAATTCAGCGCGATTTGATAAACCGCACGTCATATCGGAGAACAAACAGCCGATCGGGCGCATGCGCGCCGAACCCTTTCCAGTTGAAGACGGACCCTGATCCTATGAACCGCAATCTCGTCGCCACCGTCGGCATTGCCACGCTTGCCATCGCCGGGCTCGCAGCCCCGGCCCCGGCCGAAGCGCAATATCGCCAGAAAATCACCAACGATGCCGCCAAATGCGCAGCAGGCGCAGGCCCCGCGGTCCGCGTCACCGTGACCGACATCAAGGAAAGCAAGGGCACCATCCGCGTGCAGAGCTATCGCGGGACGAAGGAAGACTGGCTCGAGAAGGGCAAGTGGATCTACCGCATGGAAGCGCCCGCCAAGGCGGGATCGATGACCTTCTGCATGCCCGTGCCCAAACCGGGGACCTATGCCATCGCGGTGCGCCACGATGTGAACGGCAATGGCGATACCGATATCTTCGCCGACGGCGGGGCGATGTCGAACAATCCCAGCATCAACATCTGGAACCTCGGCAAGCCGAGCTACACCAAGACCCGGTTCGATGTCGGAACGGGTGTCGAAACTATGTCGATCCGCATGCGCTACCGCTGAGCGCGGCGCTTGCGCCACAGTTCGAACAGCGCACCGGGCGCTGCGAGCAACGGATGCCGCGCGCGAAACGGCGTGACTTCGAGCGTTATGCCGGTGTGGCGCTGGAGCTTCCACGCGGCGTAATCGGCAGCGCCATCGAAGGTCGTGGTGGCCTTGGCCAGCCGCAGCAGGTTGAGCGGCTTGCCCAGCCGTGCGCGGCGGCGCCACCACTGCAGCACGCGCGCGCGTTCCGCCGCCGGCAGGTCGGGCTCGTACAGGCCATCATGGCATGCAAAGGTGATCCCGCCCGCCTCCCAGGCAAGCGACAGCAGTCCATCGAAATGCGCCGCGTTCACCTCGAGGATGGCGTTCTCGCGCCCCGGCTTCTCCACCCGGAATTCGGCCTGGTAGGTCGCACGGAACAGCGCCCGCCAGAAATCTTCCGCAGTGCCGCGTGATGGACCGACCGCCGCCGCCAGCTGCGCTGCGGTTATGGCTGCTGCACCGAGCGCTGCCAGCACCTGGCTACGCGCCTCGTCATGGGCGGACCACACCAGCGCCGACGGCTGCACGAACCGCGCCCAGATCGTCGTATCGCGCGATCCGCCGTTCGCGGCCTGCGCGAACTGCTGGAGCGACAGCGTGGCGATCTTGGCCCTGAGCCGCACCCCTGCATGATCCCATTCACGGTAGCTGACGCGCGGCCAGATCGCCTCGCGCTGGTCACCGGGCAGGAGCACATAGAAATCGAGCACGCCGTCAAGCGATCCGGTACGCAGGTTCGACCCGTAGAACAGGACCGCCTGCGCACCCGCCTCCTCGCCGAGCCGGCGGGCGTAGGCCGCGACCGCAGCGTCGACCGGCCGCTCGAGTGCGGCTGCGATGCGATTGGCGAGGGTCTCGCTCACGTGCTGACGAAAGTGAGTTCCGGGCCCTGTTCGACGCGGTAGCGCCCGGGCGGAAAGGCTTCCCCGTCGAGGATGACGGGTTCGGCCACATCGACAGCCAGCCCTTCGGCATCGAGCTGGTGCAATCCTGCGCGGGACAGCCATTTCGGCCGCCACCCCATGAGCACTGCAGGCAATATCGCCAGCACCGAGCGGCGCGGACGATCGAGTACGGCCAGCTTGAAGCCGGGCCGTTCGGGCCCGTAAAGCTGGATGCCCATCGGCATGCGCTTGAGCGTCGAGACCAGCAACACGTGGCGCCGCGCGGGATCGCCCGAGGCGGAGCGCGGCACCGGCTCGCCCGAGGGCAGGAAATTTAGTTGCATTGGCGTCCCTCTCCGCCACTTGTTGCGGTCGGTCCCGAACAGGGCCTGCAGAATTCCCCATGCGCTGGTCGCCCCCACGGCAAGGCTGTTGAAGAAGCCCAGCGAATGCGCGTCCTGGCCGGCCTCGATACCCAGCGTGAACGCGCCCGCGCCGAAGATGAACCCGAGCATGGTCGGATCGTCATGGCCTTCGCGGCTCACGGCCAACGGGCGGCGGACCAGCCGCCGGCCGGAACCATAGGCCTCGATCGCCCCTTCGAGCGACCAGTCGGCCGGGGCGCCGAGATCGACGTTGAGCGCATTGGTCTTGCCCTTGGGCAGCACGGCAATCGCCGGCCAGCGGTCGGCAAACACCGCCTGTCCCATGGTCAGCACGTCGCGCACCGTGCCATCGCCGCCGTTGATGATCAGGAAATCGATCCCGTCCCGTGCGAACCCCGCCAGCGCATGCGCGATCTCCTCGCGCGTGCGCGGCTGCGCGACCATGACGGTGTCGGCGCCGGCGCAGGCCAGGTCCTGCCCTTGGTTGCGGTGGCTGCGCGGATTGTAGATGATGCCGATGCGCGGCTCGCGCGTCTGCGGCGCACGGTAGACCGACCGGCGCTGGGGCGCTGCCGGGGGAGTGCTGCGCATGGGCAGGCTGTCGAAATTGTAGATTTGCCGGTCCATCAACCTTGTGCCTTAATCCGCCCCGCGGGCGCATACCTAGGGCATTTTCGTCATATTGTAATGGTGGGGCACAGGTTTCTTGGCTTGAGGATATCTGTCAGTAGCGGTTCCGCAGCCCACCATCGGCGGCGCGTGTCTACCCTCACCATGTCAGATGCTTGCGGGTGCTCGGATACCATAGTCATGTTCCCATGAGATTCGAAACCGGCGGGCTCCAGGCGAGTGCCGAGATCATGGATCGGTTGAAATAGACTGAGTATGATGCAGCGCAGCTGCGAGTTGAGATGCACTGAAGCTTTGTGTGCAGGAAGCCTGCAAGAGCCGCCGATTGCCGTTCCTTCCGACATCGAAATGTCGCAACGGCAATTCGTTTCGTGAGACTTCGCAAGCTGACGCGTGGTGCACCCGACAGGATTCGAACCTGTGGCCTCTGCCTTCGGAGGGCAGCGCTCTATCCAGCTGAGCTACGGGTGCTGGTCGCCGTGGCGAGGGGAGCGCTTAGCAAAGCGTATTCATGCTCGCCAGTGCTAAAACGGCCTTCGCCCAGCCTGGCGCCGCCGCGCGTTAGGCTTTTTGCAAGATTGCCCGCGTACCTCCGCCAGCATGAATGCGCTGTCCAACGAGTTCGACCTGGCCGAAGCCACCATGCTGTCGCCCGATACCGGGACCGCGGGCGAGCCCGACCCCGCGCTGGTGACCGAGCAGTGGGAAGCAGTTCATGAAGCAGCGGCCGCGGTCGGTGTTCTCGCCCAGCTGGGCCGCGAAACGATCGCACCCGAAGTCGCCGACCTGCCGCAACGCGCGGCGCGCAAGGGCGGTTGGCACTATGCCATGGCAGCGCGCGGCATCGACGACATTGCCGCCTTCATGCAACCGGGCCTGCGCGCATTGCTGGCGCTGACCGCCAAGGGCCAGGACACCACCGCCGCGGCGCTGACGCTGTGGCGCGAATTCCACGCGGCGCGCTGCGCCATCGGCGAGCTGGTCGAAACCGCCTGAAGCCACTTCTCCCTGGCACGCTAGGCGTGTCCGTGCGCGGCGTGAAGTGTTCCTGCCCCAACCCTTGACCACGTTCCTCCTATGTTCCAGTTCGGGGGCATGAGCGAATCAACTCTGGCAGCCACCACGGCAAGCGACGTCGCCCGCGGCGTAGCGCGGCTGTTCGCGCGCAACGATATCTGGTGCCTCACCGAAATGCCGCTGCGCAATGGGCGGCGCGCGGACATGATGGGGATCGACGCCAAGGGGCAGGTGATCATCGTCGAGATCAAGGTCCAGCGGAGCGACCTGCTGGGCGATGGCAAATGGCCCGATTATCTCGATTTCTGCGACCGGTTCTTCTGGGCCCTGCCCCCGGGGATGGATCGCAGCCCGCTCGAAGGCGACGCATATCGCCCCGATTGCTGCGGCATCGTCGTGGCCGATGGCTATGACGGGGAAATTGTCCGTCCCGCCCCGCTCCATCCGCTGGCCGCCGCGCGCCGCAAGCTCGAGGTCGAACGGCTCGCACGAACGGCATTGCGCCGGGCGCGCGTGGCGCTCGATCCGCAATGCGCGCCCTGGGGTACGCCCGAGTAGAACTTCGCCTGTTCCCCCCGGCGCCGCGGGGGGCTAGGGTCGGCCCATGCCCTGGGCTGCCATTCTCCTGTCTGCTGCCGCCATGACCGCGATCGTGGCGCTGCGCTATCTTGCCGCCAGCGGGGCCTTCGCCTTCGTCACCGCGCGGGTGCGCCCGGGGTACCACGCACGGCTGGGCCCGCAGATCCGCCGCGAAATCGGCTGGTCGCTGGCGTCCGCGGCGATCTACGGCATTCCGGCAGGCATCGTCGCCTGGGGATGGCAGACCCACGGCTGGACCCGGATTTATACGCAGTGGGATGCCTATCCGCTGTGGTATCTGCCCGTCGCCGTGCTGTTGTACCTGCTGGCGCATGACACGTGGTTCTACTGGACCCACCGCCTGATGCACCGCCCCAAATGGTTCCGGAAAATGCATGCGGTCCACCATGCCAGCCGTCCGCCCACCGCCTGGGCGGCAATGAGTTTCCACCCGTGGGAAGCGATAACCGGTGCCGTGGCCATCCCCGCGCTGGTGTTCCTGATCCCGATCCATGTCGCCATGCTGGGCACGGTGCTGCTGATCATGACGGTCATGGGAGTGACCAATCACATGGGGTGGGAGATGTTTCCGCGCCGACTGGTTCATTCCAAGTTAGGCGAGTGGGTGATAACTGCCAGCCACCATCAGCGTCACCATGAAGAGTACAGATGCAATTACGGCCTCTATTTTCGCTTCTGGGATCGCGCCTGCGGGACCGATCGCGGGCTCAGCCCCAACGCCTGAAGAGGGCGGCGGCACTTGCCCTGATCCCGGCCGTCGCCGCGTTGGCTGGCGCGGTGCCTGCCCCCCCGGCGGGCCCGGCTGCCAGTGCGCAAGCGCCGGGGGCGACGATCACGATCACGGTGACCGACCTGCGCAGCGCCAAGGGCATCGTGCGCGCCTGCATGACTGCGGACGAACACAGCTTCCCGCGCTGCCGCGGCGTGGCGGGCGCATTCGGCGCGACGGCGCAGGCGCGCGAGGGCAGCGTCTCGTTCACCTTCCGGCACGTCCGACCGGGGCATTATGCGATCGCGCTGCTTCACGACGAGAACAACAACGGCAAGGCCGACCGCGCGCTGGGGATGATGCCCCGCGAAGGGTTCGGCTTTTCGCGCGATGCCAAGGTGCGCATGGGGCCGCCGAGCTTCTCCGATGCCGCGCTCGACCTCGGCGGGAAGGATCGCGAGCTGACCATCCGGATGCGTTACATGCTCTAGACCGCCCGCATTTGCCTGCGGCATTCGGGACCCATGGTTAATTTCCTTTACCCGATGTTTACCGCGCCAGTCGCATAGCGGCCCCCTACGAGCAGAACTCTTCGGGGACAGACGCAGTGATAGACAGGCTAGGCGGCTTTTTCGGCTCGCGCGATGTGGACGAGGACTTCGACGACGATATCGAGGACTTCGACCCCGTCCCCGAACCGCCACCCTCGCCGGTTGGCCAGGATGAGCGCCGCATGCAGGTGCGGGCTTATAATCACTGGGCAAGCCTGCTCGGCGAATTCGACCTGCCGCTGGTCGCCGACCTCGATCCCGACGCGCTGCCCGATTTCGGCCCCTATTCGGTCCTGCTCGACCTGACCGGCGACATCGACGACCCGCAACTGCGTTTCGTGGGGCGCGAGCTGGCCAGCGAAGCCGGGCTGACCGGCGCATGCCCCGCGCTGCTTTCGGCAGTGCCCGGACGCTCGGTGCTGAGCCGGATTACCGACCATTACCTGCAGATCCTTGCCAACCAGGCGCCGATCGGGTTCGAGGCGGAATTCACCGGGGCAAGCGGTGCCGCCCTGCTGTACCGCGGGATCCTGCTGCCCTATTCAAGCGACCGCCAGACGGTCGATTTCATCTATGGCGTGATCAACTGGAAGGAAATTGCCGACCAGCAGACCGCCGACGAGCTATTGCTCGCGATCGACCAGTCGCTGGCCATTCCCGAGGAAGCCGACAGCGGCAGCGAACGCACGCTCGAAACCGCCGAAACGCTGACCCGCGCATCGCGTGAGGCAGCGGAGGCCGAAGTGCTCGAGCTGGGCGTCGCGCACGTGCTGGAGCATCGTGAAAACCTGCCCAGCCCCGCCTTCGGCTCGATGATGCCCGGCACCGATATCGACCTCGACGCCGATATCGACCTCCATGACGAAATCGATCTCGACGACGAATTCGCAGCCGACCTCCCGTCCGCGAGCCTGCCCGCGGCAGCTGGCGGCGGTGGCCGGGTCGACGCCCTGGGCAACCGCGTCGGCGGGAACGCCCCCAGCGACGATGACGGACTGGACGACAGCGGCGAGTTCGACAGCGCGATCAAGACCGCTGCCGATTACGGCT
>Ga0208453_100124_pt1 | contig 15204 bp, 13 predicted proteins | sample Virmet3737_250_FD_185738 | JGI IMG/M metagenome (GOLD analysis project Ga0208453, IMG submission 185738) | Marine viral communities from the Southern Atlantic ocean transect to study dissolved organic matter and carbon cycling - metaG 3737_250... | ecosystem: Environmental > Aquatic > Marine >...
CATGTTCTGCCGCTTCAAGGACTGGCGCCGCGTCGCCACCCGCTTCGACCGCAATATCAAGACCTTCATGGCAACCATCGCCATCGCAGCCTTCGTCACGTGGTGGCTCTAATGAGTCCGGACCCTAATTTTGAAAAGCTTTGCAAAGTCGCCGGATTAAGCCCCGACCAACTCCAAAAGCTGCTTCAACAGAATGATCAAGAAACACGTGGGCAATTGGCCAACCGTGCCGGTTCCGTCGTAACGACGGCTATTCGCAAGCGTTGGAAAGACAGGGAATTGAAGGTTCGCTTCAACCTTGACGCTCAACACTTTGACACGCTGATTTCCGACCCGAACAGCACCTATGACGTTGAAGTGAACCTCGATGAACGAAGCCGTGGCTTCCAATGGTTCTTCGCGTTTTATATCGTCTTCGCAGCGGATACCGAAGACGGCGAAGCCGAAGGGGCGATTTTGCTGTTAGACGAACCCGGCTTGTATCTCCACGCACGTTCGCAAGGCGACTTGTTGCGTCACCTTGAAGACGACTTTGCCAACCAAATCGTCTATACGACGCACTCCCCGTTCATGGTGCCGACGCATCAATTGGATTGGGTTCGCACGGTCAACATAACCGAAGAAGCTGGCACGACCGTATCGAACGACCCAACAGGAGACGCCCGAACCTTGTTACCGTTGCAGGCCGCACTAGGTTACGACCTAGCGCAAAGTCTATTCGTCGGCCCGAACAACTTGGTCGTCGAAGGCGTGACGGATTTTTGGGTGTTGTCGGCGGTATCGGCGCATTTGAACGACAAAGACAAAGTCGGTCTTGACGAACGTCTAACCATCACGCCCGCTGGGGGTGCACAGAAAGTCCATTACATGGTGGCGTTGCTTACGTCGGAACAATTGAAGGTGCTTGTCCTATTCGACGACGAAAAGGACGCAAAGGCCACGCGCGACGATTTGGTCAAGGGCAAGCTGCTACGGTCGGATAATGTCGTGTTCGCAAGCGAAGCTTTCGAAACGCCACCTGCCGAAGCCGACATTGAAGATGTATTGGACCCGGCGGTTTACGAAGCGCTTGTGAGGGAAGCCTATGCAAAGGAACTTAAAGGCAAGAAGCTGGAATTGAATTCCCACATTCCTCGCATAGCCCGGCGGTTTGAAGCTGCATTCGACGCTCTATCTATCGACTTCCATAAGACGCGACCGACAAGGCTATTCCTGCAAAAAATGGCGACAGACCCGGCGTCGGTGTTGCCAGCCGGAAGCGAAGACCAGTTTGAAAGTCTGTTCAAGGCTATCAACTCCGCGCTTGAAAAGCATCTGGCCCGAGAATGAGTTTCTTATCCCTTGTGCCTCTGGCACTAATGGCTCGGATTACTATATGACCTTCGGCGTTTTCATGCACAAGGATGGGTCGATCTACGACGACATTCCGGAGGTGCATTACCAGTTTCCGAAAAGCTATCTCAGCCGCGCACAGCAGATGGTCGGCGACTGGATTGTCTATCGCGAGCCGGTGAAAATTCTGAACTCCAAGGGCTTCTTCGCGGTGGCGAAGGTCGAGGAGATCATTCCTGATCCTGACAAGGCCGAACATTACCGGGCGCTAATAGAGGAAGGCAGCTATCTGCCTTTCGAGCCGACCGTGCCGCATATTGTGAACGGCGAGCAGGTTGAGCGCGGCGTGCTCAATGAGGAAGGCAAGGTGTCTGGCCGTGCCCAAGCCGCCGTCCGCCCACTGTCGCCTTCGGACTTCACCCGCATCATTTCGCTCGGCTTGCCGGATGAGGACTTCCTGCCTCGCAGCGATGACGAGATTGTCGAAGATAAGCTTCTCCATGAGCCGCAAACCCCGTTCGAAATCGAACGGCCCATCGTTCAGTCACTCGTTTCCAAGCCATTCCGCGACCGCGCGTTCCGCCGCGCCGTGATGCACGCCTATGATGGCCGCTGCGCGGTGACAGGTTGGAAGCTTATCAATGGCGGCGGCCGGTTGGAGGCGCAGGCGGCGCATATCCGCCCGGTCGAGCATGGCGGCCCTGACAGCGTGCGCAACGGTCTCGCTCTTTCAGGTACGGCGCATTGGATGTTTGATCGGGGGCTGATCGGCTTCAGGGATGATCTCGAGATCATCGTGCACCGCAAGGTCAATGACCGCGAGGGTGTCGAGGCGATCATCAATCCCACGGGCAAGCTCAAGGCGCCGGAGATCGAGTCATACCGGCCGCATTCGAAGTTCTTGTCGTGGCACCGTGAGTTTCACGGCTTCGACGCGTAGCTTCAACACGCCCCTGTGAGGGCATTCCAAGGTTCGAGTTTTTTGTTTGGACCCTGCGGGCGCGAGCCATCCGGCTCGCTTGCTTCCTCGCATAAGCTCGGGCGCGCGGTCGCGCTTGCCTCGCCTTCGGCTCGGAGCCAGCGCCTTCAATCAGACTTCGTCCTTCACCGCCTCACCGCGTTCCGCATACAGCGGATGCTCCGGGTCGTCACTTGCCTTGTAGCCGCGCGCGATGTCTGCGTCGCGCAGGCGTTCGAATTCGGCGTAGGCGGCCAGCGTGCGCGGGCTTAGCTGCGCTTCCATCTGCTGGCGGAAGACGGCGACCTTGCGCGCGATGGAGGCGCGCACTTCGGCGGGGGAGGTGCGGCGTTGCTCCTTCTCCCACTGCCGCCGTCATTTCGCCTTGAGCCGCTTCTTCTCCATCCGCCCGATCGCGTTGAGCGCCTTGGGGCGGCCGCCCGCAAAGCGCTCGGGCGCGCGGTTGCGCAGCATGAACATCAGCAGCCGGTCGTTGTGCACGCGGCGGCTGCCGACGAGCTTGCCATAGGAATAGACCGGCACCTCGACCCCGTTCAATGCGCGGTCCATCGCGACATCCTCGATCCGCTGCATGCCGAGATCGAGCGCGGCCTGCCACGCGGCGCGGAAGCTGGCGGCCTCGGGATGGCGGCGCAGGAGATAGGCGCCGACCTCGGCGCGGCCGACCTGGCGGCAGGCGCTGGCGACGCTGCCGGTGTCGGCCAGCGCCTCGATAAAGGCGCGCTGGACCTGCGGCTTCCACCCGTTCGACCGCTCCTTCGCGCGCGGGACGGGGGTGAAGGCGGGCAGCGAGCCGCGCGCGGTCTGCGGGTGCTGGGTGGGGGCGGTGTCGGGGTCGTGGTCGGCCATCTGCGCGGATGGAGCAGATTTGGCGCGAGTAGGAAAATCTTGGGGAGGGGGAGTCCTTGCTTTTCGAACCCGCATCCGCGGGTTCGTCCTCGGGGCTGTTCCTCCGTCGCTGCGCTCCTGCGGGCCCCTGCGGGCGGCCGGTCGGCCTCGCCGTTCGCTGGTCGCAAACGGGACTTGCGCGTTACGATAGCGGCTCGCACTGGTTCCGAGCCGCAGGCGAGGCAAGGGCGGATGCGTAGTCGAAGACGCAGCTGGCCGAAGGCCACCTGCACGCCCGCCCGCAGCGGGTGCAGCTTGCTGAACATCTAGCGAGGACGAACCCGCGGATGCGGGTTCGCAAAACCAAACTAGTTTACGGCCGCGTCTGTCCGTCGCCGTGGACGAGGTATTTGAAACTGCACAGCTGTTCGAGCCCGACCGGGCCGCGGGCGTGCATCTTGCCGGTGGCGATGCCGATTTCCGCGCCCATGCCGAACTCGCCGCCATCGGCGAATTGCGTGCTGGCGTTGTGCATCACGATCGCGCTGTCGATGCTGGTCATGAACTTGCGCGCGGCGGCGTCGTCCTCGGTGATGATCGCATCGGTGTGGTGGCTCGAATGCTCTTCGACCCAGGCGATCGCCTCGTCGAGCCCGTCGACGATCTTCACGCTGGCGATGGGGTCGAGATATTCGGTGTGCCAGTCGTCCTCGGTGGCCTGCTTGAGGCGGCCGTCGATCGCCACGGCATCGGCATCGCCGCGCAATTCGCAATCGGCGCCCATCGTGTCGGCGAATTTGGGAATGAAGTCTGCGGCCACCGCGCGGTCGACCACCACGCTCTCGGTCGCACCGCAGACGCCGGTGCGGCGCAGCTTGGCGTTGCGGATGACCTTGACCGCCTTGTCGAGGTCGGCGGCGGAGTGGACGTAGCTGTGGCAGTTGCCGTCGAGGTGGAGAAGGGTGGGGACGCTCGCCTGGTCGCGCACCAGCTCGACCAGCCCGCGCCCGCCGCGCGGGATCACCAGGTCGACGAATTCGTCCGCCTTGAGCAGCGCGGCGACCGCACCGCGATCGGTGGTGCCGACGGTCTGTACCGCGTCTTCGGGCAAGCCCGCTGCAGCGAGGCCGTTGCGCATGCATTCGACGATCACGCGGGTGGAATGGCGGCTTTCGCTGCCGCCGCGCAGGATCACCGCATTGCCCGACTTGAGACACAGGGCGGAGGCATCGGCGCCGACATTGGGGCGCGATTCGTAGATCATGCCGATCACCCCGATGGGCACGGCGACCCGCTCGATGGTGAGGCCGTTGGGGCGCTCGAAGCTGGCGAGCTGGCGGCCCACGGGATCGGGCAGTTCGGCGATTTCCTCGAGCGCGCCGGCCATGCCCTCGATGCGTTCCTCGGTCAGGCGGAGACGGTCGACGAAGCTCTCGGGCTTGCTGCCTGCGACGCCTTGCACGTCCTCGCCATTGGCTTCGAGCAGTTCGCCCATCCGGCTGCGCAGCGCCTTGGCGGCTTCGCGCAGCGCGTTGTTCTTCGCCTCGGTGCTGGCGGACAGCAGCGCGCGCGCGGCCTTGCGGGCGCGCTGGCCGAGGTCGTGGATATGGATCTGCGGGTCGGGGGTCTGGTCGGTCATAGGTTCTCTCGTATGCTTGCGTCGGGGCGGGAGGCGCCGGGTATCAGCGCAGCTCGACCGCGCGGTCGTAGGCTGCCTGCAGTGTATCATGCAGCCGGGTGGAAAGGCCACCATCGCCATTGAGCGCGTTCAGGCCCGCGGCGGTGGTGCCGCCCTTGCTGGTCACCGAATTGCGCAGTTCCTCGAGGCTGGGTGCGGCCGGTTCGCTGGCCATTGCGATCGCGCCGCCGATCGTGCCGAGCACCATGTCGCGCGCCTCGTCCTCGTCGAAACCCTGCGCCATCGCGGCTTCGGCATAGGCGCGCGCGATTTCGAAGACGTAGCCGGGGCCCGATCCGGCCACTGCGGTAACGCGGTCGAGCTTTTCCTCGCTGTCGACGGTGATCGTCGCGCCCGCGCGGCGCATGAAGGCCTCGGCATGCGCGACATGGTCGCTGGTGGCATGCGGGCCGGGGCAGATCCCGCTCACGCCGCGGCCGATCGCCGCGGGGAGGTTGGGCATCGTGCGGATCACCGGCGCATCGCCCATCAGCTGCGACAGGCGTCCGGCGGAATAGCCCGCGGCAATCGACAGGACATAGCCGCCGGGGGCGAGATGGTCGGTATAGTCGGCGAGGATATCGTCGATCAGCTGCGGCTTTACCGCGGCAATCACGAGGTCGAAGCGCTGGTCGGCGATCGCGGCGCGGTCGGTTACCAGCGTAACGCCATCGGGAACTTCGCTACCCGCGGGATCGACGACAGTTATCGCTTCAGGGCCCTCGACCCACTGCGAAAGTAAAGCGGAACCCATTTTTCCGCATCCGACAATACAAACAGTTTTCGTAATGACTAAAATCCGTTTCCGAGCAATCGGGCTCTTGTGGTTTCTTGTACTTACTTGACTATAGAATATGCCGCGGTGCAGTACTTGCCTTTAACTTTGTCAGTTACCATGCTTTTCGCGACCGGCGGATATTCTCAAAATGTGGTTGTGCAGTGCACAAACGCTATCTATATTGCCGTTGAGAAATTTCAAGTCTGTGCAATAATTGAAGTCTATGGCAAAAAAACGAAACATCGTCGTCAAAATCGGTTCGGCCCTGCTGGCCAATCTCGAACTCCTTACACCGCGTTACGGTTTCCTCCAGCGCCTGCTGGAAGACGTCGCCCAGCTCCGCGCCGAAGGGACCAATGTGATCCTGTGCTCGTCGGGCTCGGTCGCCCTGGGGCTGCGCATCATCGGGGAAACGCCCGAAAGCGCGGGTGTTTCCGACAAGCAGGCCGCCGCCGCCTGCGGCATGCCGCTGCTGCTCAACGCCTACAAGCAGGTGGGGCATGAATTCGGCTTTGAAATCGCGCAGGTGCTGCTCACGCTCGGCGACTTCGAGGACCACCGCCGCTTCCTCAACACGCGCAACACGGTGCACCGCTTGCTCGAGGCCAATGTGGTCCCGATCGTGAACGAGAACGACACGATCACCACCGAAGAGATTCGCGTCGGCGACAACGACCGGCTGGCCGCCAAGGTGGCACAGATGGTCGGGGCAGACGATTTCATCATCCTCACCGGGGTCGACGGGCTGTACGATCGCAACCCCGACGAACCCGGCGCGCAGTTCATCCCCGAGGTCGACGACGTGAGCCAGTATATGGACGCGACCAAGGGCAAGAGCACGCTGGGCACCGGCGGCATGGAAACCAAGCTGCTGGCAGCGAACATGGCGCAGGAAGCCGGGGTCACCACCTGGATCGCGCAGGGCGAAGTCGATCACCCGGTCTCGAGCGTGCTGGCGCAGACGCGCCGGTCGACCAAGATCCTGCCGCATCCCAACCCGCTGTCGGGCTGGGACAGCTGGATCGCCAACCGCCTGCAGATGGCGGGCAGCCTGGTGATCTCGGATACGCTGGCAACCGCGCTCAGCGGCGATCGCCCGATCCGGCGCGAGGACGTGATCTCCATGACCGGCGACTTCAGCCGCGGTGACGTGCTGCATATCTACGACAGCAAGGGGATCGAGCGGGCACGCGGGCTGAGTGATTTCACTTCCGAAGAATTGCGCGTGCTGACCAGCAATCCCGATACGCAGGCGGAAAAGCTGCTCGGCTATCGCACCAAGGGCGAAGTGATCCGCAGCGCCAATCTGGTGATGCTGGAAAACCGCCACCTGCTGTGGGACGCACCCGAGGAAATCTCCGGTTCGGCCTGACGCCGGGCCGGGTCCGCGCACACGCGGGGGACAGCGGCGCGAACTTCACTTGGCGTTCATCGGCACGCTGGTTATAGGCTGCTTCCCATGACGACCCAGACCCGCTCTCCCAGCAAGCTCATCCTTGGCGCCGCCCTTGCGGGGGCGACGCTGCTCACCGCCGGATGTGCGGGCGGCGATGGTGGGCCGCGCGATACCGCCTATGTCGCACGCGACGTGGAAACGCTCTATTTCGAAGCCAAGCGCCGGCTCGACAACGGGCAGGCGGAAATGGCCGCTGCGCTGTTCGACGAGGTCGAGCGTCAGCATCCCTATTCGCCCTGGGCGCGCCGCGCGCAGCTGATGGGTTCGTTCAGCTATTACGTCGCCAAGGATTACAACAAGGCGATCCAGGCGGCGCAGCGCTTCCTGCAGATCCACCCGGGCAACAAGGACGCACCCTATGCGTTCTACCTCATCGCGCTCAGCTATTACGAGCAGATCAGCGACGTGCAGCGCGACCAGCGGATCACCGACCAGGCGCTGACCGCGCTGAACGAGATCAACCGCCGGTTCCCCAACAGCGATTACGCTGCCGACGCCCGGCTCAAGATCGACCTCGTGCGCGATCACCTGGCGGGCAAGGAAATGGAAATCGGCCGCCATTACGAACGGTCGGGCAAGTGGATTGCCGCGCAGATCCGTTTCCAGAACGTGGTCGACACCTATGAAACCACCAGCCATGCGCCCGAGGCGCTCTACCGGCTGACCGAAACCAGCCTGGCGCTGGGCGTTCCTGCCGAAGCGGTCAAATATGCCGCGGTGCTCGGGGCGAACTATCCCGGCACCGAATGGTACGAAAAGGCCTATGAACTGGTGCAGGACCATGCACCGGACGTCACCCCCGGCTGAGCCGGTTCAGGCCTGTCGCGCGGGCCGTGACGGGGTGCGCGCCTGCGCAGCGGCATCCTTTTCGAACGCCTCGACGCGGTCGCGGCCTTCATCTTTGGCGCGGTAGAGCGCACGGTCGGCCTGGCCGTAAAGCGCGGTCCAGTCTTCCGCCTGCGTGACCACTGCATCGGCCACGCCGATGCTGGCGGTGACCGCTTCGCCATGCGGCATTTCCGAAGTGCGGATTTCGCGCAGCAATTGCAGCGCCAGCGCCGGGTCGAGCGCATCGCTCCGGCTGAGCATGGCGAATTCCTCGCCCCCGAGCCGGGCCGCGCAGATATCCCCGCGCGCATGCGACAGCAGCACGGTGGCGATGGTCTGCAGCACACGGTCGCCCATATCGTGCCCGAAGCGGTCGTTGATCCGCTTGAAGCGGTCGATATCGATGACCATCAGCCGCAGCGACGCACCGCTGTCGGCGAAACCTTCGAACTGTTCGATCAGGGCACGGCGATTGGCCAGCCCGGTCAGCGGATCGCGCCGGGCAAGCTCGCCCGATTTGTGGCGTTCCTCCACCAGGCTTAGCAGCAACTGCTGATGGCGTACCATCATCACCATCTGGAACCCCACCGCGATGAGGATCGACACCGCCAGCACGCGGTCCATCGTCGCGCCAGTTCCTGCCAGCACGCAGGCCACCGGCCCGAGTGTCACCAGCAGGACCGACATGGCGACGCTGCGGACCGCCATGAGGCAATAGCTCAGCATCAGTGCGCCCAGCGACATGATCGCCGGATAATAGAGCCGCACCTCCACCGGTGCGCTGGCCCAGCTGGCGACGCACCAGAGGCTGCCGAGCGCGGCGGCGAGCAGGCACAATTGCCACAGCGTGTCGATCGTCTTGCGCGCTTCCTCGGCAGTGGCCGAAGGGGCGAGCGGGCGCGCCACGCTGGCCAGCGCCAACGCGCACAGCACGAAAATGGCAGCGGGCAATCCGTAGGCAACCAGCGGCCCCGCGCCCGGGCTGGCGCCCAGGACGACCATCGGCAGGCTGAGAATGAAACCGACGAACAAAAGCCGGGCCTGGCCGCGCATGTGGCGGGCGGTAAGCAGGGTGAAGTCGTCGCGCAGGTGCACGGGTATGTCCGGCCCGAGAAGACCGTTGCAGATGCGTTTCCAACTCACGCCTCCCTTCTATGCATCATTTGCTAACTCTGCGTTTACGGCGGCGGATGCGTGCGATTGCGGCAAGCTTGTCGATTGCCGGCGATGCGCTGCTGACTCGGGTTTCGGCATTGGCTAGGAGGGAGGCCGAATGCTGACCCGCCTCTCCATCCGCAACATCGTGCTGATCGAAGCGCTCGACCTGACCTTCGGGCGGGGACTGGGCGTGCTGACGGGCGAAACCGGGGCGGGCAAGTCGATCTTGCTCGACGCGCTGGGGCTGGTGCTGGGCAATCGCGCCGACAGCGGACTGGTGCGGGGCGGCACCGACAAGGCCAGCGTTTCGGCCAGTTTCGAGTTCGCCGCGCTGCCGCAGGGGCTGGCCGAGCGGCTCGACGATGCGGATATCGAGGTCGAGGACGGCGAACCGCTGATCGTGCGCCGGCAGCTCAGGCCCGACGGCAAGAGCAAGGCCTTCGTCAACGACCAGCCGGTCAGCGTCGGCCTGCTGCGCGAAATGGCGGGTTTCCTCGTCGAACTGCACGGCCAGCACGACGACCGCGGCCTGGTCAATCCGCGCGGCCACCGTACGCTGCTCGATCGTTTTGCCGGTGTCGATGGTGCGCAGCTCGCAGCCGCCTGGCGCGCGTGGCGCAGCGCCGACGAGGCGCTGGGTGAGGCGCGGCTCGCGGTGGAAACCGCCAAGGCCGACCAGGACCTGCTGCTTGCGCATCTGGCCGAACTGACCGCGCTCGAACCGCAGGCGGGCGAGGAAGCGCGGCTCGCCGCGGCGCGCACCGATATGCAGAAGGGCGAGAAACTGTCGGGCGATCTCGAGGAATTGCGGCACCTGTGGGAAGGCTCGGATTCGCCGCTCGCAGCGCTGCGCGTGGCGGCGCGGCGGCTCGACCGCATCGCGCCCGAACACCCGCTGCTGGCCGAGGCGCTGGGCGCGCTCGACCGGGCGGTGATCGAAGCGGGCGAGGCGGAGGAAAAGCTGCAGGCGGCGGCCGAGGCGCTGGTCCACGACCCTGCCGCGCTCGATGCCGCCGAAACCCGGCTGTTCGAACTGCGTGCGCTGGCGCGCAAGCACCGCTGCGAGGTCGACGAACTGCCCGAACTGATGCGCACGATGCGCGGCCAGCTCGACAGCATCGAGGGGAGCGAGGCGCAGCTCGACGCGCTCGAGGCCGCGGCGAAGGAGGCGGGCCAGCGTTACCGCGCGGAAGCGCAGGCGCTGCACGACCGGCGCGTTGCCGCGGCGCTGCGGCTCGACGAGGCGGTGGCACGCGAACTGGCGCCGCTCAAGCTCGACGCGGCCCGCTTCCGCACTGCGGTCACGCCGCTGCCCGAAGACAAGTGGGGCGCGGGCGGCACCGACGCGGTCGAATTCCTCATCGCGACCAATCCGGGCGCCGATTTCGCGCCGCTGACCAAGATCGCCAGCGGCGGCGAACTGTCGCGCTTCATCCTCGCGCTCAAGGTCGCGCTGGCCGAGCAGGGCGGCGCGGCGACGGTGATCTTCGACGAGATCGACCGCGGGGTTGGCGGTGCGGTCGCCAGCGCGATCGGCGAACGGCTGGCGCGGCTTTCCGCCGACGGGCAATTGCTCGCGGTGACGCACAGCCCGCAGGTCGCCGCGCGCGGCCGCATGCATTACATGATCGCCAAGTCGAGCGACGGGACGGTGACCAAGACCGGCGTCGCGCTGCTCGACCCCGCCGACCGCCAGGAGGAAATCGCCCGGATGCTCAGCGGCGCGGAAGTCACCCCAGAGGCGCGAGCGCAGGCCGATCGGCTGCTGGAGGGGGCGTAACATGGCAGTCGACGTCACCGAAGCCGAAGCCGCCAATGAATTGATGCGGCTGGCGAAGCAGATCGCTAAGCACGACCGGCTTTACCATGCCGAGGACGCGCCCGAGATCAGCGATCCGGAATATGACGCGCTGGTGCGGCGCAATGCCGCGCTGGAGGCGGCGTTTCCGCACCTGGTGCGCGAGGATTCGCCCAGCCGCAAGGTGGGCCACACGGCCACCGCCTCGCCGCTGAGCAAGGTGACGCACGAGGTCCGGATGATGAGCCTCGACAATGCCTTCAACGCCGAAGAGGTCGAGGAATGGGTGGCGCGCGTGCGGCGCTTCCTGTCGCTGTCGGATGGCGATCCGGTGGCGTTCACCGCCGAGGACAAGATCGACGGGCTGTCCTGCTCGCTGCGCTACGAGAAGGGCGCTCTGGTGCGCGCGGCGACGCGCGGGGATGGGCAGGTGGGCGAGGATGTGACGCCCAATGTCGCGCATATCGCCGACATCCCGCAGCATCTTGGCGGCGATGCGCCCGAGGTGTTCGAGATCCGCGGCGAGGTCTATATGGGGCGCGCCGATTTCGAAGCGCTCAACACGCGGTTGATGGATGATGCGCGCGCCGCGGCGGAGGAAAAGGGCGAGGAATTCGACCCGGCCAAGGTCCGCCAGTTCGCCAATCCGCGCAATGCGGCGGCGGGATCGCTGCGGCAGAAGGACGCCGAGGTCACCGCGCAGCGCCCACTCAAGTTCTGGGCACATGGCTGGGGCGCGGCTTCCGACGTGCCGGGCGACACGCAGGAAGAGGTGGTCCGCGTGATCGAGCGCTGGGGCGTGCCCGTCTCGCCGCTGTTCGCGCGGTTCGACAATGCCGCAGCGATCCTCGCGCATTACGAGACCATCGCCGCCGCGCGGCCCGACTTGCCCTATGAAATCGACGGCGTGGTCTACAAGGTCGACCGGCTCGATTACCAGCAACGGCTCGGCTTCGTGGCCAAGGCGCCGCGCTGGGCGCTGGCGCACAAATTCCCCGCCGAGCAGGCCGAGACCACGCTCGAGAGCATCGACATCCAGGTCGGGCGGACGGGCAAGCTGACCCCGGTCGGGCGGCTCGCCCCCGTGCTGGTGGGCGGAGTCACGGTAACCAATGTCACGCTGCACAATCGCGACGAGATCGCGCGGCTCGGCGTGCGTCCGGGCGACCGCGTGGTGGTGCAGCGCGCGGGCGATGTTATTCCACAGGTTGTGGATAACCTCACGCGCGACCTACCGAGGCCGGACGCGAAAATGCCCGATTTTTCTCACTGCCCCGAATGCGGCAGCGAGGCGGTGGCGGAAGAGGGCGAGGTCGATGTGCGCTGCACAGGCGGTCTGATATGTCCCGCACAACGCACGGAAAGGCTTAAGCATTTCGTCAGCCGCGGCGCACTCGACATCGACGGGCTGGGCGAGAAGACGATCGACCAGTTCTTCGCGCTCGGCTGGCTCGAAAGCCCCGCCGACATCTTCCGCCTGAAGCAGCGGCGCGCGGACATTCTCGCGCTCGACGGGTGGAAGGAGCGCTCTGTGGATAATCTGTTGGAATCTGTGGAAGCGCGCCGTGAACCCGATGCCGCGCGGCTGCTGTTCGGGCTGGGGATCCGCCATGTCGGCGCGGTCACCGCGCGCGACCTGATGAAGGGGTTGGGCGATATCCGCCTGCTGCCCGGAAAGGCCGCCGAGTTCCGCACCTACTGCGTAGAACACCCGCGCGCCGAGGGCGAGAAGGAAAGCCCGTTCAACACCCGCATGGTCGAGGCGGTGAAACGCATTTTCGAAGTCCGCACCGACGGCATCGGCACTGCGGTGGGCCATGCGCTGGCCGATTTCTTCCACGAAGAGCACAACCGCAGCGTGTGGAACGATTTGATCGGCGAGGCACCGGGCGAAGGGGTGGTCGAGCCCCAGCGCTATGAGGTCGAGACACGCGACAGCCCCGTCAGCGGCAAGACGGTGGTCTTCACCGGCAAGCTCGAGACGATGAGCCGCGACGAGGCCAAGGCGCAGGCCGAACGGCTTGGTGCCAAGGCCAGCGGCTCGGTCAGCGCCAAGACCGATCTGTTGGTTGCAGGGCCGGGCGCGGGCAGCAAGCTGAAGAAGGCCGCCGAACTCGGGATCGAGGTGGTGGACGAGGCCGGCTGGGCCGAAATCGTTAAGGCGGCTGGCTGACATGCTCGAGCAGACCCATAAACAGGCGCTGCGCATTGCCGATCTGCTGCGCCAGCGCGGCGAGAAGGTCGCGGTTGCCGACGGCGCGACCGGCGGGCTGGTCGCGGCTTCGCTGCTGACCGTGCCCGGCGCGCTCGATTTCTTCGTCGGGGGCGGGGTGGTCTATTCCTTCCGCGCGCGCGACATATTGTTCGACCTGCCGCGCGACGCCTATGCCGGAATGCGCGGGGCAAGCGAGGAATATGCGCTGCTGCAGGCGCGTGCGATCCGCGACAATTTCGGCGCGGAATGGGGGCTGGCGGAAAGTGGTTCGGTCGGCGGGTCGAGCCACCCCAGCGGTGCACCCGCGGGGCGCAGCTGCGCGGCGGTGGTCGGGCCCGGCGGGTTCGAATTCATCCGCCGGACCGAAACCGGCAGCGACGACCGGATCGCCAATATGGAAGCCTTTGCGCGCGCCGCGCTGGAGACGCTGGAAGAGGCGCTGCAGCGCTGATCAGCCGGTCGGCATGATGTGAATTTCGCGCACTGCGGCGGTTTCGGGCTGCGAGATGGCGAAGATCACTGCATTCGCGACATCGCCGGGCTGGATTTTGTCGGGCTTGGGTTCGTCGAAGAACGGCGTGTCGACCATGCCCGGTGAAATGACCGTGCAGCGGCCGCCCCATTCGCGCATTTCTTCGGCGAGGTTCCCGGCAAGACCGTGGACGAACCACTTGGTCGCGCCATAGACCGACCCTTTGAGGTGATCGCGCCCCGCCTTCGATCCGGTGACCACGAAATGTCCCTTGGTCTTGCGCAGATGCGGCAGGGTCGCATGCGCGGTGGACAGCACGGCCATCACGTTGAGCTGGATCATCTCGTCCCATTCGGCCGGAACGCCCTGTTCGATACCCGGGCTGGACACGCCCTTGCCGGCGTTGGCGAAGACCGCGTCGAGCCCGCCGAAATGGTCGACGGCCCTGTCCACCGCCGCATTCAGCGCGGCGCGGTCGGTCACGTCGCAGGGCAGCGCCAGCGCACGCTCGCCGATCTCGCCGGCGAGGCTGTCCAGTTCGTCTTGTGAACGGGCGAGCAGGGCGACCTGCCATCCGGCCTCGGCGGCGGCGCGGGCGGTGGCTGCTCCGATACCGGTCGATGCGCCGGTGATAAGCAAGGTCTGGGTCATGGTATCTCCTGAAAAAGGTTTGTCTTGAGAGCGTATCGCTGCCGCCAAGGTTCCACCGCTGCGCCGTCGATGTCGTTCCTGTCCTCGCTTCGCGGGCCGAAATCCATTATGCTGCCTGCGGGTGCAAGGCAGGGGGCAGGTCTTGATCAGGAAATATTTGCGTACGCGCCGCGAACGTGCGGCCGACCGGCGGGCGATCGGCACCGATGGCAAGCGCTGGGTCCGCTCGTGGATCAACGTCTATCGCTGCGAAACCGAAGCGCGCGTTCCGCACGATGAAACCGCATTGGCCAAGCTGGTGAGCGAAGGCCGCTACAGCTGCGTGGGCCAGTCGCATTCCTACAACGGGGTCCAGGTGGTCCCCGGCGTCACCGCGATGATGATGCGCGAAGGCGGGATCAAGACGCTGTCTTACGATCCCGGCAGCGAAACCGTGCGCGTGGGCGCTTCGGTTTCGGTGCGCGATCTCAAGCTGTTCCTGCGCGACCAGCACGGGCGCGGCTTGCACAATTCGGGCAATTACATGGAACAGTCGGTGGTCGGCGCGCTGGCCACGGGCACGCATGGCTTCGGTCCGCGCGCGGTGATGGCGGACAGCGTGGTCGAACTGACCTTCCTCGACGGGAAGGGGCAGCGCATCACGCTGCGGCGCGGCGATCCCGAATTCGCCTATGTGGCGCTGTCCTTTGGCACGATCGCACCGATCGTGGAGCTGGTGCTGGAGACCAAACCGCTCGAATCCTACATTTCGGTCAGTTCGATGAGCCGCCTGTCGAAGCTGGACGAGCTGCGCCAGGGCGGGATCGCGGTCAATTGGGCGGTAATGCCCTATACCGATCCGGACGATCCGGTGGTGATGACCCACGTCCTTGCCGAATGCAGCGACGAGAAGGTCGTGGTCGCGCATCCCAAGGCCAGCGGCAGCGGCAAGTTCGCCGCATGGTTCCTGCGCCATTATTACAAGCTCGATCGGTTCCTTCCCCGGCTGCGGCGACCGATGCAACGCGTCATCGACCGGCTCGACCTCGAGT
>Ga0208453_100136_pt1 | contig 14148 bp, 13 predicted proteins | sample Virmet3737_250_FD_185738 | JGI IMG/M metagenome (GOLD analysis project Ga0208453, IMG submission 185738) | Marine viral communities from the Southern Atlantic ocean transect to study dissolved organic matter and carbon cycling - metaG 3737_250... | ecosystem: Environmental > Aquatic > Marine >...
GCCACCACCAGCTGGTAGGCATTGCCATATTCCAGCTCGGTCTCGGGCGAGGGATTGTCCTCCGCCAGCCGGCGGAAAAACTCGAATATCTGGTCTTTGGTCATAGCTGTTGGCGGCTCATTCCAGGCCTGCGCCTTCCATTTCCTCGAGCGCGCGGGCCATCGCTTCGCGGCGGCGTTGCATGGCGTCGCTGAAGGCGGCGGCAACGATTCCGGTGGGCAGGGCGACCAGCAGCACGCCGCCGATGGCCACGGCCGAACCGATCAGCCGGCCCAGCGCGGTGACGGGATAGGCGTCGCCATATCCCACCGTGGTCAGCGTGATCACCGCCCACCACAGCGCGCGCGGGATCGAGCCGAACTGCTTGGGCTGCAGGTCGCCCTCGACCCAGTAGAGGCCGGCAGCGCCCAGCAGCACGAGCACCAGCGCCAGCGTGGCGCAGACGAGCAGATCGTAGCTGCGTTCGCGCAGCGCCGCGCCAATTTCGCGCATGGCGGCGGAAAAGCGGCTGAATTTCATGATCGACACGATCCGCAGCAGGCGGATCACGCGCAGCTCGGCGGCATTGGCCACGAAGAACGGCGCCAGGCTGACCATCACCACCACGAGGTCGATCAGCCCGATCGGGGAGAAGATGAAGCGCCAGCGTTTCTGCCAGGGGGAGCCGGGGCCGTCGCGCTCGGGGGCGGCGAAGATCCGGCCCGCATATTCGAGCAGGAAGACCAGCCCGAAGATGAATTCCGCGATCAGGATTTCGTCCTGATAGGGCAGGCGGATCGCCGGTTCGGTCGCGACGATCCCCACCAGCAGCGCCGCGAGGATGACCCACACGACGAATACGTTGAGCCCGGTCAGCTTGCCGTTCGGCCAAGAGCCGATGTGGAGCTGCCGGTGGAGCCTTGCGCGCAGCGTCACCGGGTCAGATCCCCAGCACCTGATCCATCGTATAGCGGCCGGGGGTCCGGCCGATCATCCATTCCGCCGCGCGCACCGCGCCGCGCGCGAAGATCGACCGGTTTTCCGCGCTGTGCGACAGCGTGATGCGCTCTTCGCTGCCGGCGAGGATGACGCTGTGCTCGCCCGCCACCGTGCCGCCGCGCAGCGCCGCGAAGCCGATCGCGCCCTCTTCCCGCGCGCCGGTGCACCCGTCGCGCCCGCGCACTGCGTGATCGCCCAGCGCAACCCCGCGCCCGGCCGCCGCGGCTTCGCCCAGCAGCAGCGCGGTCCCGCTGGGTGCGTCCACCTTGCGGCGGTGGTGCATTTCGAGGATCTCGATATCCCAGTCCGGGCCCAGCCGTGCGGCCGCCTCGCGGACCAGATGCGCCAGCAGCGTCACCCCCATCGAGGTGTTGCCCGTCTGCAGCACCGCCACTGCACGCGCGGCATCGTCGATCGCGCCGTGATGGCGTTCCTCCAGCCCGGTGGTCCCGATGACGAGCGGGATGCCGGCGCCGATCGCGGCATGCAGATTGGCGTCGAGCGCCTGCGGCGAGGAGAAATCCACCAGCACATCGCTGGCGTCGGCGAGCGATGCCGCATCGCCGCCGCGGTCGATGCCGCCGGCCCATTCGTGGTCGCTGGCGTCAATCACGCCGGCCAGCGCCTGGCCCATTGCGCCCTCGCTGCCGATAATTCCGATCCGTGCCACTGCTGCTCCCTTTCGGTTATGGTTCATGGCCGGTCTTTGACTTGCCCTTCTGCATCGCTACTTGAGGGCAAATGACCGACATGCGCAACATCGTGATACTCACCGGGGCGGGGATTTCCGCGGAAAGCGGCATCGATACCTTCCGGGATGCCGGCGGGCTGTGGGAACAGCACCGGGTGGAGGACGTCGCCACGCCCGAAGGCTTCGCGCGCGATCCCGAGTTGGTCCTGCGTTTCTACGACATGCGGCGCGAGGCAATCCAGACCAAGCAGCCCAATGCTGCGCACGAGGCGCTGGCGCGGCTGGACGCGAACTGGGACGGCGAGCTGCTGATCGTTACGCAGAATGTCGACGATCTGCACGAACGCGCTGGCGCGGGGCGTGTGCTCCACATGCATGGGACGCATCTCAACGCCTGGTGCACAGCCTGCGACGTGCGCACGCCGTGGACCGGGCCGCTGATCGAACGCCCGGCCTGCCCGGCCTGTGATGCGCGCAGCCTGCGCCCCGATGTCGTCTGGTTCGGCGAGATGCCCTATGAAATGGGGCGGATATATTCGGCGCTGCGGCGGGCGGACCTGTTCGTGTCGATCGGCACGTCGGGCGCGGTCTATCCCGCGGCCGGTTTCGTCGAGGAAGCGCGCCAGCGGCGCGTCCGCACGCTCGAGCTCAACCTCGAAGCAAGCCAGGGTTCGCGCTGGTTCCACGAAACCCGCCAGGGTCCGGCAACCAAGGTGGTGCCGGAATGGGTCGACGAGGTGCTAGGCGGCTGATCCGCAGCCAGTGCAGGCCGGGTCCTTCGCAATGGTGAAATTGCGCATGCCGGGCTTGAGCCCGTCGAGCAAATGGACCCGCCCCCAATCGGTTGCGCCGAATGCGCTGACGCCGTCGAGCAGAGTGCGCACTGCCTGCAGCGCGGCGAATGTCGCCACCCAGCCGGCCATGGCGCCCAGCATGCCGTCCTCGGCGCAGCTGTCGCAATCTTCCGCATCGAACGCATCGCCGACGAAGCAGCGATAACAGGCCTCGCCCGGCAGGTGCCCGGCAAAGGCGCCGACCTGCCCCTGAAAGCGGCCGACCGCCGCGGACAGCAGCGGGACGCGTTCGGCGACGCAGGCGTCGGATACCGCCAGCCGGGTGGCGAAATTGTCCGTCCCATCGAGAATCAGGTCGGCATCGACCACCAGTTCATGGGCATTGTCACGCGTGATCCGGCGGTCGCTGATCGTCACGTCGAGTTCGGGATCGAAGCCGGTCACCCAGCGCTTGGCGATGACCGCCTTGCCATGGCCGACATCGCGCGCATTGAACAATGTCTGGCGTTGCAGGTTCGACGCCTCCACCCGGTCGTCGTCGACCAGCGTGAGTTTCCCGATTCCCGCCCCGGCGAGATATTGGAGCGCGGGCGAACCGATCCCGCCGAGGCCCACCAGCACGAGGTGCTTGCCGGTCAGCGCGACCTGCCCCGCGCCGCCGATTTCGGGCAGCACGATGTGGCGGGCAAAGCGGTCGAGGCGCTCGGGCGACAGGTTCATGCGTCGTCGCCGGGCTGGGGGCGGCGTTCGGCGCGAAAGCCGTGCATGCCATGCCACCATTGCAGCGCGATCACTGCGCCCTTCGCGGGTTGCAGCGTGAGCAGCATGAAGGCCACCGCCAGCGGCAGGATGATCGCGAGGATCGCCGTGCTCGACAGCGCAAAATCGCTTGCCAGCACGATCAGCACCGGCGCCAGCAAGTGCCCGGTCACGAAGATCGAGATGTAGGCGGGGAAATCGTCCGCCCGCTGGCCCGAGATATCGAGCGTGCAGGCGGGGCAGGTGTCATAAGGCTTGAGCCAGCGCCGGAACAGCCGCGCCTCGCCGCAGCGCGGGCAGCGGCAGCGCGCCCCGCGCAGCAGCGCCGCGCCGAAGGAATGCGGCAGGTCGATGCCTGCAGGCTGCGCAGTGGGGGCGGGATCGGGCATGGAGGCTTTTTGACGCGTCGCGGCGTGCCTGTCGACAGGCCTTTGTACAGGCCTGTCGATCAGCTGTGCTCCGGTTGGGGAAGGGCGCTGTAGGGCAGCGGGGGCGTCAGCTTTCCAGCTGGCGCAGCAGGCTGCGCACATCGCCGTCCATATCGGCATCGCGCTGGCGCAGGTCTTCGATCAGCCGCACTGCGTGGATCACGGTCGAATGGTCGCGTCCGCCGAACTTGCGTCCGATTTCCGGATAGCTGCGCGGGGTGAGCACCTTCGACAGATACATCGCCACCTGCCGCGGCCGGACCACGGCGCGCGCGCGGCGCTTGCTGCTCATCTCGCTGCGGTCAATGCGGTAGAACTGGCACACGGTGCGCTGGATCTCGTCGATCGTGATCCGCCGGCGATTGGCCGACAGGATATCGGTCAGCTGCTCTTCGGCCAGCTGGAGCGAGACTTCCTGCCCGGTGAGCTGGGCGTAGGCGATCAGCTTGTTGAGCCCGCCGACCAGTTCGCGGATGTTGCGCGTGATCGTCCGCGCGAGGAAGTCGAGCACGTCGGCAGGGACCTCGAGCGGCGCGAAGCGCGTCAGCTTGGAGGTCAGGATCTTCTTGCGCAGCTCGATATCGGCGGCCTGGATGTCGGCGACCAGACCCATCGACAGCCGGCTCAGCAGCCGCGGTTCGACCCCGTCCAGCGCCTGCGGGGCGCGGTCGGCGGCGAACACCAGCCGCTTGCCTTCGGCGAGCAGCGCATCGATCGTGTAGAGCAGTTCTTCCTGCGCGCTGGCCTTGCCGATGATGAACTGGATGTCGTCCACCAGCAGCAGGTCGAAGCTGCGCAGGCGCGCCTTGAATTCGAGCATCTGATTGGCCTTCAGCGCCTGGACGAATTCGACCATGAAGCGCTCGGCGCTGCAGTAGAAGATACGGCTGCGCGGATGCGCCTGCAGGAAGGCGTGGCCGGTGGCGTGCAGCAGGTGCGTCTTGCCCTGGCCGGTGGCGGCCTTGAGGTAGAGCGGGCTGAACTGCGGCTTTTCAGTCGCGCCCATGCGCTGCGCGGCATTGAACGCCAGCACATTGGCTTCGCCGGTGATGAAGGCGGCAAAGGTGAGGCTCGGGTCGAGGCCGACCGAGCTGGTGAAACCGGTGTCGCCCAGCGTGTCGGCGCCGATCGCCATCATCGAGGTGTCGAGCCCGTCATTGGCCGGACGGCGGCCGTCAGAATGCAGCCGCAAATCCGTTACCTGGCGGCGTCCGGGATGGACCTGGATGCGGACGTCGCGCACTTCGCTGCGCGCGATCTTCCATGCCAGGCCGAGGCGGTCGGCAAAGCGGTCCTTGACCCAGTTGGCGCTGAATTCGGTGGGCAGGAAGAGGTCGAGCGTGCCGGTTTCCTTTTCGATCCCGCCCACCTGGATCGGCTTGATCCACTGGCTGTGCAGCTGGTGGCCCAGGTCCTTGCGCAGGCCCTGGCTGATGTCGGCCCAATCGGCGGCAAGGTTTACGGCTTCCTGGTCTGCCATGAAATCGTCCTGTGCCTTCTGCGCGCCGATGTCCGATGTCTTTCGCATACTACTTATCACCCCCGGTCGGCTGACCCGCCGCCTGTTTGTTGTTCTTACATCGGCAAGGCCGGGCACAGCACAGTCCCGCTCCGGAATCGGTTCATCCGGAGGTCGCCCTCGCACATCGATCATTTAAAAGCCGGGGCTGTCCCGCCCCCGACTGAGAGCCTTGGTGTAGGTCGCTCTCCGGATGAGTCGCAAGGGGGATAACTGTAAAAAACACGAAATATACTTGTTGACTCAAGTGGACCCCGCAGAGGCCCGTTCAAGTCGATGAATCTACTACGATAAGCCCGAAATGGCAGTGCGAATCGCGGGATTCCCAAGGGTTATGTTACGGCGTCATTACAGGCCGGTATCGGAATGAAACTGGAATACGACAAAAGGGCCGCCGGTACACCGGCGGCCCCTTCGAATGACTCGCTTGCAGCCGGCTGCGAAAGCCGGCGGCCGGAGATCAGAGCGCGGAAACGCGCTTGCTCAGACGGCTCATCTTGCGCGACGCCGTGTTCTTGTGAAGCACGCCGCGGGCAACACCGCGCGCCAGTTCCGGCTGGGCGTTGCGGAGCGCGGTCTGCGCGCTGTCCTTGTCGCCGCCTTCGATCGCGGTTTCCACCTTCTTGAGGAAGTTGCGGATGCGGCTCATGCGGGCACCGTTGATTTCGGCGCGCTTTTCGTTGCGACGGATGCGCTTTTTGGCTTGCGGCGTATTGGCCATGTCTGTCCTCGTCAGGCCGCACGGCATGCGCGGCGGAAAATCTCTGTATTGCGTACGGAAAGGCGGCACGGGCCGCCGGAAAGCGGCGCACTTAGCGGCGCCCCTGCGAATCGTCAAGCAAATCGTCGACCATTCGCGGAACCGCGTGCATCGGCTCCGGTTGGCCCTATATGGGATACCTCACTCGAAAGGACAAGGCATTGCCCGACCAGCAAGAACTCACCGATGCCGAATGGCGGGAGAAACTGAGCCCCGAACAATACCAGGTGCTGCGCCAGGCAGGCACCGAACGCGCCTTCACCGGCAAGTACGACAAGCATTACGATGAAGGCGAATATTACTGCGCCGGATGCGGTCAGAAGCTGTTCGAAAGCGACGACAAGTACAACAGCGGCTGCGGCTGGCCCGCCTTTACTGCCCCGGCCGAGGGCGAGGCGGTGAACGAGCACCGTGATACCTCGCATGGCATGGTGCGGACCGAAGTCACCTGCGCCAATTGCGGCGGGCACCTGGGGCATGTTTTCCCCGACGGTCCGCGCGATCGCGGGGGCATGCGCTATTGCATCAATTCCGCCGCGCTCGATTTCGAGCCCGAGGATTAAGCGCCGCCGCCTGCCGTTCACATGCGGTTAGCTCTCGCCATGCGAGATTGCGGCAATTACAGGGCGGACAGCAACAAGGGTGCCAGCGTAAGCAATGAATAACCGACGCAGTGGTCGCCAGCGGACGCGACGCCAGAAACGCGGCTCCGCAGCGGGCGGCAGACCGCCGGGCCGGCTGCGGACATGGGGCCGCCGGCTGGCGATCTGGGGCGCCGCGCTGGCCCTGCTGCTGGTGCTGTTCGTCAGTCTGGCAGTGGCCTTTTCGGTCCGCTCGATGCCCAGCTATTACCAGCTCAAGGCGACGCAGACCGCGCAGACCATCGTCGTGCGCGCGCGCGACGGGACCGAGATCGTCGAGCTGGGCCCCAGCTTCGGCAAGTGGCTGACCGCGGACGAGATCCCGCAGGTGATGAAGGATGCGATGATCTCTGTCGAGGATCGCCGCTATTATTCGCATTTCGGCATCGATCCGGTACGCACGGGCGGCGCGATCATCGAGGGGCTGACCGGATCGCGAGCGCGTGTGGGCGGTACGTCGACCATCAGCCAGCAGCTGGCGCGCAACGTCTTCCTCAACAACAACCGGTCGCTCGACCGCAAGCTGCGCGAGGCGATCCTCGCCATGGCGCTCGAGTGGAAGTTCTCGAAGGAGCAGATCCTCGAGCTCTATCTCAACAAGGTCTATTTCGGCGGCGGCGCCTATGGCATCGATTCGGCCAGCCGCAAGTTCTTCAGCCATCCCGCAACCGAGCTCTCGGTCGCCGAGGCGGCGATCATCGCCGGGCTGGTCAAGGCGCCCAGCCGCTATTCGCCTACTGCCGATGTCGATGCCGCGGTCGGCCGCGCCAGCGTGGTGCTGCGGCTGATGAAGGAACAGGGGCGCATTTCACCCGACGTCACCGTCGATCCCAGCGCAGTGCGGCTGAAGGAAGAGGCCGGGCAGAACTCGGTGCGCTATTTCACCGACTGGGCGCTGCCGCAGCTCGACATGCTGCTGCCCGAGACCTTCGAGCCGATCGAGGTGTGGACCACGCTCGACGTCGGAATGCAGCGTGCGGCGACGGCCTCGATCAAGGCGAACACGCCCGATGGAGCGCAGGGCGCGCTGGTCAGCATGGACCGCGACGGCGCTGTGCTCGCGCTGGTGGGCGGCACCGATTACGTCCAGACCAATTACAACCGCGCCACCGATGCGCTGCGACAGCCCGGTTCGTCATGGAAACTGTTCGTCTATCTCGCCGCGCTCGAAGCGGGCTACACGCCCGACGACCGCGTGGTCGACACGGCGGTGACCATCGACGGCTGGAGCCCGCGCAATTCGAGCGGGCGCAATGTCGGCGAAATCGACCTGCGCACCGCCTTCGCCTATTCGATCAACACGGTTGCGGCGCAGCTGGGCAATGAGGTCGGCTTCACCTCGGTCGCCTCGATGGCGCGGCGCTTCGGGATCACCACCGAGATCAACACCTATCCGGCCATGGTGCTGGGCTCGAACGAGGTCCGGCTGATCGACATGACGCGGGCCTTTGCCGCGGTGTCGGCGCGGGGCGAATCGGTCGAACCCTATGGCATTCTCAAGGTCGAGACCGCCGATGGCGAATTGCTCTACCAGCATGAAAAGCCGCGCAGCTCGCAGCTGGTGCCCGACTACGTGGCCGCGGGAATCACCGATTTGCTGCAGACCGCCGTCGCGACCGGGACCGGGCGCGCGGCGCAGATCGGGCGTCCGGTTGCGGGCAAGACCGGGACCACCAGCTCGAACAAGGACGGCTATTTCGTCGGCTTTTCCTCGGGCGTGACCACCGGCGTGTGGATGGGCCGCGACGACAACACCCGCGTCGGCGGCCTGCAGGGCGGCACCGCCCCGGCGCGCGCCTTTGCTGCCTATATGCGCTACGCGGTCAAGGATCGCCCGGTCGAGGAATTCGACACCGATCTGCAATTGCCCGAATGGCAGCTGGAGCCCGACGATGAATACATGTTCGGCGATCCGGAAGATTACTATTTCATCGACGAGCAAGGGAACCTGATCGAACCGGGCACTGCGGACACGCCGCGCAACGACCCCTTCGCGCAGGATTTCGACCGCACGCTCGGCCCCGAGCGGCCGAACCCGTCGAACACCTCTCAGCCCGGGCCCGGGCCGCGGCCGCCCCAGCAACCGCCCCGCGGCGCCGACGGCGCCCCGCAGGCGATCGGCGACGATTTCCTCGAGGAAGCCACCGGGGCGAGCGGAAGCAATCGCTCGCCGCCTGCACAGCGGCAGATAAACTAGGCTAGGCTGGCAACAGAAAAGGGCGGCTCTCCCCATCGGAAGAGCCGCCCTGCTGTCGTCTGGTCCGGGCCAGACGGCTAGCGCAGCCGCACCGCCACATAGGCCGCCGGCTGGCCGCGGCGCTGGACGCGCAGCAGCACGGCTTCGCGGTCTTCGCTTTCCGCCGTGCGGATGATGCTCTCCAGATCATCGAGCGAGCGCACCTGGCGATAATTGGCCGTCAGGATGATGTCGCCGCGCTGCAGACGCTTGCGTGCCGCATCCGAATTGGGATCGACGCGTGCCACGACAAGGCCCTGCGTATCCGCGCCGGCACCCAGCTGGCGCGCGATCTGGGCGGTCAGCGGCAGGACCTGGAGCCCCAGCCGTTCCTCGATCACGGCATTCTCGCCCGGCTCCATCGGGTCCTCGTCCTCGATGTCGGGGTTGAACTGCTGCTGCTGGCGCAGTTCCTCCTCGCTCGGACGTTTACCCACGGTCAGCGTGACGCGGCGGGTTTCGCCGTCGCGGACCAGTTCGACCGGAATGGTGGTGCCCGGCGCGATGTTGGCCACGAGGAAGGACAGGGTCTGGTCGGGCGTGACTTCCTGCCCGTCGATCTTGGTGACGATATCGCCGGGGCGGATGCCCGCCTGCTCGGCGGCTTCGCCGGGCTGGACGCCCTGGATGAATTCGCCCCGGTTCTGCGGGATGCCGAGCGAATCGGCCAGGTCGTCGTCGACCGGCTGGATCGATACGCCGAGATAGCCGCGCTCGATTTCCACCCCGTCGCGCAGCTTCTGCACGATCGGCGCGGCGATTTCGGCGGGAATGGCAAAACCGATCCCCACGCTCCCGCCCGAAGGCGAGAAGATCGCGTTGTTGATGCCGATCACATTGCCCTGCATGTCGAACAGCGGGCCGCCCGAATTGCCGCGGTTGATCGCGGTATCGGTCTGGATGTAGCGGTCATAGGCACCGCCCTGGCCGGTGTTGCGATAGACCGCCGAGACGATGCCCGAGGTGACCGTGCCGCCAAGGCCGAAGGGATTGCCGATCGCGATCACCCAGTCGCCGGGGCGGGACTGGGTCGAATCGCCGAACTCAACGAAGGGAAAGGGCTCGCGCCGGCTGATCTTGAGCACTGCGAGATCGCTCTGCGCATCGGTGCCGACAAGTTCGGCATTGTATTCGGTGCCGTCGGGCATGGTGACGGTGATCTCTTCCACCGTGCCGCGCCCGTTGGGGCTCACCACGTGGTTGTTGGTCACGACATATCCATCGGCCGAAATGACGAAGCCCGAACCCAGCGACTGGCCTTCGCGGTACTGCGGTTCGCGCTGCTGCCCGCCGCGGCGGTTGAACAGGCCTTCGAAGGGCGTGCCCGCGAAGGGATTGCCATTGTTGCCCGATACCTCGATCCGCTGGCGGGTCGAGATGTTGACCACCGCAGGCTGCAATTGCGCGGTGAGATCGGCGAAGCTTTCGGGAGCGCCCGCACGGGGCACCACGCGCGCCATCTGGCTGTCGTCGTTCTGGGCGACCTGGGCACCCGCCGGATAGCCGGTCGCGAGCGAAATGGCAGCGCCGCCTACCAGCAGCGCACTCGTTACGGAATATGCATATCGCACTGGCTTCACGTCCTTTTCGTCCTCTTCTCTACTGTGCGGGCCCCGCGGTCGGCAGAACGCTGACTAAGCGGGAACCACGCGTTCCGGCGGGTGAATGTCGGGCCCGCCGGTGAATGCCGATTGAACGGTGCCGGCGCCGCTCGACGAACCGTCAACGCCGCCCGCGGAACTGCCGCAGATATTCATTGTCCGGCGACAGGATGATGCTGCTCTCCGACGGGTTCTCGTCGTTCGAGAAGGTCGCGTCGTAGCTCTGCATCGCGCGGTAGAAATCGTAGAACTCGGCATCCTTGCCGAAGGCCTCGGCATAGATCCGTGCGCTTTCGGCATCGGCTTCGGCGCGGATGATGCGTGCATCGCGGCTGCCGCCGGCGCGGATCGTGCGGGCTTCGCGTTCGCGGTCCGATTCCATCCGCCGGAAAGCCGATTGCAGCGGCGCTTCGGGAAGGTCGGTGCGCATGATCTTCACATCGACCACCTCGGCCCCGTACTGCCGCGCCTGACGATCGAGATTGGTGCGGACATTGGCCAGTGCGCTGCCGCGTTCGGCGGTCAGCATGGCCTGGAAGGTCCGGCGGCCCAGTTCCTGGCGCAGCACCGAGTTGAGGATCGGCTCGAGCGCGTTGCGCACGCCATCGGTCGAACCCGCGCGTTCGACCATGCGCACCGGATCGGTGATCCGGAAGCGGGCATAGGCGTTGACGAGCAGGCGCTGCTGGTCGGCCGAGAGGACTTCCTCGTCGGTCATTTCGAGATCGAGCAGGCGCTTCTCGATGCGGTTGACGCTGTCGATGAAGGGCACGCGGAAATACAGGCCGGCGTCGGTTTCGCCGCCGGGCGTGTTGACCGTACCGACCGGTTCACCCGTGCGGATGATCACGACCTGGTCTTCTTCGGGCACCACATAGGCGCTCATCATGAAACCGATCACCAGCACTGCCAGCGCGATGACCGTGTTGCGGTGATCCTGCAGGAAATTGCTCATGTTACTGGCCCTCCGGTGCGGTCATGGTGGTGACGGGCTGCTGCGACCGGCGGCGGATTTCCGGCAACGGTAGGTAGGGTGTGACATTGTCGGTCTCGACAATCGTCTTGTCGGTCTGGCTCAGCACGCGCTCCATCGTTTCGTAATACAGTCGCTGACGGGTCACCTCGGGGGCGAGGCGGTACTGGGCATAGACCTTGTCGAAGGCCTCGGCCTCACCTTCGGCCTGCGCGAGGACCTGCTGGGCGTAGCCCTGCGCCTGGTTGCGCGCCGCATCGGCGTTCTGTTCCGCGACCTGCACGTCGCGGAAGGCATCCACCACCTGCGCGGGCGGATCGGCCTTCTCGATTTCGACACCGAGCACCCGCACCCCGGCCTGGTAGCCGTCGAGCGTGCGCTGCATGCGTTCGCGCACGTCCATCTCGATGGCCGCACGCCCCTGGCCCGAGAAGGTCTCGTCGAGCTGGGTTTCGGCGACCGCGGCGCGCATGGCGGCCTCGGCAGCCTCGTTCACGGTTTCTATCGGGTCGACCACGCGGAATTTGTAATTCGCCAGATCCTTGATGTTCCAGCGCACGATATAGCTGAGGTCGACCAGGTTCTGGTCGCCCGTCAGGATCAGTTTGGCCTGGTTGTTATTGCCTGGGATCCGCACCGATCGCACGCCTTCGACGTCTTCCACGTCGACCGTCTCGATCGGGAAGGGGGCGGAGAAATTGAGGCCCGGTTCCATCTTGCGGGTGTAATTGCCCAGCGTCTTGACCACGCCTTCTTCCTGCGGTGCCACCAGATGCACGCTGGTTGCCAGCAGGCCGACGCCCACGATCGCCACCACGGCGAGCGGGAACCAGCTCTTGCCGCCGGGACGCTGGGGAAAGCGGAAATTGGGGCCGCCGGGCCCGCCCCCGCCGCCCGAGCGACGCGGGCCTTCGGGGCCGCGGCTCTTGAAGATGTCTTCGATATTGGGCGCGCGCCGGCCATCGTCGCTGGTGCCGCCGGGTGGCAGCCACGGGTTGCGCGGGCCCTTCGGCTTGTCGCCGCCGCCCTGCGATCCGCCGGGCGTGTCGCCCGTGCCGCCATCATCCGATCCACCGCCCCAAGGGCTTTTCTTGCCCGCCATCGCGAGGGAAATCCTCTGTCCGAACCCGTCAAAAATTCTCATGCTGTTCCTTATAGGTGCGGTTCGGCGGAAAAACAGGGGTTGCCGCGCGCTTTTCGATGCTACAGCAGCCGCGCCCATGAGTTCGACCGATCCCAAAGCGCTGCTTCCCGACAGCCTTGCCGCCCGTGTTTCGACGCTGACCATCAAGGAAGGCAGGGCCATCGCCATCGTCGATGCCGCGGGCCTGGGCCAGCAGGAGCGCGACGATATCGAACGCGCGATCACCGATATCCTCGGCCAGCGCGAAGAGGTTTCCGAAACCCGCGTCGTGATGACCGCCGAACGCACGCAGCGGCGGATCATTGCGGTGGGCAGCGGCAAGGGCGGCGTCGGCAAATCGACGCTGACCGCCAATCTGGCGATTGCGCTGGCACGGCGCGGGCGCAAGGTCGGGCTGGTCGATGCCGATATCTACGGCCCTTCGCAGCCGGTCATCCTGGGCAATCAGGGTTCGAAGCCGGTGGCCCGCGACAAGAAGCTGGAGCCTGTCGACAGCCCGGTGGGGATCCCTGTGCTGTCGATGGGGCACCTGGTCGAACCGGGGCGCGCGCTGGCCTGGCGCGGCCCGATGGCAGGCAATGCGCTGGCGCAGCTGATCGATGCGCATTGGGGCGATGTCGATACGCTGCTGGTCGACCTGCCGCCGGGTACGGGCGATGTGCAGCTGACCATGCTGCAGCGCTACAAGCCGATGGGCGCAGTGCTCGTCTCCACCCCGCAGGACCTTGCCCTGATCGATGCCGCCCGCGCGGGGCAGCTGTTCGACCAGGCGGGAGTGCCGGTGATCGGACTGGTCGAGAACATGGCGGGCTATGCCTGCCCGCATTGCGGCGAGGTGTCCGACCCGTTCGGCAGGGGCGGGGTCGAAACCGCCGCCGGGCGGCTTGACCTGCCGTTCCTAGGGCGCATCCCGCTCGACCTCGCCATTCGCGAAGGCAGCGACCGCGGCCAGCCGCCCGCTTGCGGCGAAGATGCGCTCGCAGCGCCGTTTCACGATATCGCCGCCAAGGTCGACGCGTGGATCCGCGCGCAGGGCTAGCCGCGCTGCCGGTTTCGCGGCGGCAGCTGCTGGCCGGGGCCGCAGTCGGCGGCGGGCTGGCGGTCGGCTGGTGGCTGTGGCCGCGCCGCTATTCCAGCCCGCTGGTCCCCGGACCGAACGAACACGGCTTCGGCGGCTGGCTCACCATTGCCGAAGACGGCGTGGTCACCGTGGCCCTGCCGCAGCTCGAGATGGGGCAGGGCGTGACCACCGTGCTGGCGCAGGTCGTGGCAGTCGAACTGGGTGCCGACTGGCGGCAGGTCGCGATCGAACCGGCACCGCCTGCAGGCCTGTTCGCCAACACTGCGCTCGCCGCGAAATGGGCACCGCTGTGGTCGCGTCTGCCCGGCCTGGCCGACGATCCCGATGGCCTGCTGGCCGAACGCTTTGCGCGCAGCAACGCCTTCTGCGCCACGGCCGAAGGCCTTTCGCTCGCAGCCTATGAACAGCCGCTGCGCGCGGCCGCCGCGGCGGCCCGCGCGCTGCTCGCCATGGCAGCGGGAGAACGCTGGGGCGTGGGCTGGGAAGAATGCGAAGTCGCAGCGGGTCTCGTGCGCCACGGCGAACAGGAACTGGGCTTTGGCG
>Ga0208453_100138_pt1 | contig 14114 bp, 10 predicted proteins | sample Virmet3737_250_FD_185738 | JGI IMG/M metagenome (GOLD analysis project Ga0208453, IMG submission 185738) | Marine viral communities from the Southern Atlantic ocean transect to study dissolved organic matter and carbon cycling - metaG 3737_250... | ecosystem: Environmental > Aquatic > Marine >...
GGCTGACGACCTCGTAGCCGTCCATGCAGGCCTGCATGGCGCAGATCGGGTCCGCTTCGGTGACCTTCACGATCATGCCTTCCTGGCGCAGGGACTGGGCAGACCCCTTGCCCACATCACCGTAACCGATGACCAGTGCTTTCTTGCCTGACAGCAGATGGTCGGTGCCGCGCTTGATGGCGTCATTGAGAGAGTGACGGCAGCCGTATTTGTTGTCGTTCTTGCTCTTGGTGACGGAGTCATTCACGTTCACCGCCGGCACTTTCAGGGTGCCCTTGTTGAGCATCTCGTAAAGACGGTGCACACCGGTGGTGGTTTCCTCGGTGATGCCGTGGATGTTGTCCAGCATCTGCGGGTAGGTCTCGTGGATGTAGCCGGTCAGATCGCCGCCGTCATCCAGGATCATGTTGGCATCCCACAGCTCGCCATTGCCGTCGCGACAGGTCTGCTCGATACACCACATGTACTCTTCTTCGGTTTCCCCTTTCCAGGCGAATACCGGTATGCCAGCGGCTGCGATGGCGGCAGCGGCGTGGTCCTGGGTGGAGAAGATATTGCAGCTGGACCAGCGCACTTCTGCGCCCAGTGCGACCAGGGTTTCGATCAGCACGGCGGTCTGAATGGTCATGTGGATACAGCCGATGATTTTTGCGCCTTTCAGCGGCTGTTCGGCACGGTATTTTTCGCGGATTGCGATCAGTGCCGGCATTTCGGTTTCGGCAATATGGATTTCAGAGCGGCCATAGGCGGCCAGGGAAATATCGGCGACTTTATAGTCGGTAAAAGTGTCCACTCTTGCGTTCATGATGTTCTCCATTCGTTTTTGACGAATGGGCGCCGTTGTTCCTTGCGTGTCTGCCCAGCGAGCCTCGCGGTCAAGCCGCTGCAGCGCCCCTCACAGGGCAGACATAGTCGGGATAATGCCGACGCCACCCGGGAGGCGGCGCCGGCAGTGATGCCGGAGTTACAGGGCCTTGGCCAGGTCTGCCGCCTTGTCGGTTTTCTCCCAGCTGAAACCTTCGCGACCGAAGTGGCCGTAGCTGGCAGTGGGGCGGTAGATCGGCTTGCGCAGGTCGAGCATCTCGATGATGCCCCGCGGGCGCAGGTCAAAATGCTCGCGCACCAGGGCCACGATGGCATCGTCGCTCAGTTTGCCGGTGCCGAAGGTGTTGACCGAGATAGAGGTAGGTTCGGCCACGCCGATGGCATAGCTCACCTGGATCTCGCACTTGCTGGCCAGGCCGGCAGCCACGATGTTCTTGGCTACATAGCGGCCGGCGTAGGCGGCGGAACGGTCTACCTTGGACGGGTCCTTGCCGGAGAAGGCGCCGCCACCGTGACGGGCCATGCCACCGTAGGTATCCACGATGATCTTGCGGCCGGTCAGACCACAGTCACCCATGGGGCCGCCGATCACGAAAATCCCGGTGGGGTTCACGTGGTACAGGGTGTCCTTGTGCAGCCACTCTTCCGGCAGGACCGGCTTGATGATTTCTTTCATCACCGCTTCACGCAGATCGGCCAGCTTGATGTCCGGGGAATGCTGGGTGGACAGCACCACCGCATCCACGGCCACCGGCATGCCGTTCTCGTAGCGCAGGGTGACCTGGCTTTTCGCATCCGGGCGCAACCAGGGCAGGGTGCCGTTCTTGCGCAGCTGTGCCTGGCGCTCCACCAGTCGGTGAGAGTAGTACACCGGCGCGGGCATCAGGGTGTCAGTTTCGTTGGTGGCAAAGCCGAACATCAGGCCCTGGTCGCCGGCGCCCATTTCCTTGTTTTCGGCTTCGTCTACGCCGATAGCGATATCCGCAGACTGTTTGCCGATGCCGTTGAGTACCGCACAGCTGGCACCGTCAAAGCCCTTGTCGGAGCTGTCATAGCCGATGTCCAGAATCACCTGGCGAACGATGTCCTCCAGCTCCACATAGGTGCTGGTACGGACTTCACCGGCAACGATGGCCATGCCGGTTTTGACCAGCGTTTCCACCGCCACGCGGGCATGGGGGTCATCCTTGATGATGGCATCCAGAACGGCGTCCGAGATCTGGTCGGCCATTTTATCCGGGTGGCCTTCGGACACAGACTCGGAGGTAAAGATGGAATATTCACTCATTACTGGAGTGCTCCCGTTATTCAAGTGTGCGTTACATTGCCTTCAACAGGCGCCAAAAACTTTCAACTCTTCCTGAAGGTGCGTACCTGCACCTGAAAACCATTGCGCAGGGCCAGAAACTGGCTTTCCTGCAATGCCAGACCGGCGCGGCCGGCCCAATCCACCAGATCGGCTTCTTCGAAGCCAAGCCAGAAATCACCACAGGCCTCGTGGGCCCAGTGCTGGTCATGCCGACACAGGTCGGTGATCAGCAGGGTGCCGCCTTCATTCAGCTGCCGGGCCGCGGCGCCGATGGCGCTGGCGGGGGCTGGCAGGTGATGCAGCACCATGTTCAGAACCACGGCATCCACCGTGGGCAGGATGGTGGCGCTGGCGGGCCACTCACCCAGTATCAGTTGCACATTTTGCCGTTTGGCGACAGTCAGGTTCTGGCGGGCCCGCTCCAGCATGGCTTCGGCATTATCCAGGCCGAACACAGTGTCAAAGCGTGTCGCCAGTTCCAGAAGAAACTGGCCATCACCGGGGCCGATCTCCAGGACGCTCTTGCCATCCGGAGCGTCCGGGCTGGCCCGGGTGAGTAATTCCAGGGCCTGATCCGCATACTGGCCATAGTCGGCAATCAGTTCCTGCTGTTCGTCCACCTGCTCCGCATGGCGGGCAAAAAAGGCCCGGCTCTGTTCCGCCCGCTGCCCTTGCACCTGCTCAAGCCGTTCCGCCACCTGGCCGTCCAGGGGGCTATCATCCAGTTCTTCCAGCAGGGCGGCGTGAAGCGCGCCTTCTGAGTTGTCACCCTGGGGCAGGCGCCGGCGATAGAAGATGGAATTGCCTTCCCGCCGCTTCTCCACTAGCCCGCCCTGGGCCAGTACCTTAAGGTGGTGACTCATGCCGGATTGTTTCATGGCCATGATGTCGCACAGCTCCAGCACCCCGAAGCTGTTCTGGCCCAGCACCTGCAGCACCTGAAGACGCAACGGGTCGCCAGCGGCCTTGAGGAAGCCCGCCAGATGATCAGTGATCTCCGGAGCGTCGGGTGCTTGTGCATTCATAGGGGAAAGAGTCTAGCGCAATGAAAAGCTAAATCAAAATAAATTGATATAGATTTTCTGGCGGCCTGGCCGGTCACCCGCCAGAGCTGCTCCGGGGCATGTAAACCGGCGGGCGGGGCGCCCGCGCTTGTAGCGATTATCCCCTTGAGGGACAATAGCGCCCCTTTTCAGCCACCAGCCAGTTTGGAGCCCTGCATGTCCAGTGCCCCCGCCCGCCGTGAACTCGCCAACGCTATCCGTGCCCTGAGCATGGATGCGGTACAGAAAGCCAATTCCGGGCACCCCGGTGCGCCCATGGGAATGGCCGATATCGCCGAGGTGTTGTGGCGCGGCTTTCTCAAGCACAACCCGCAGGATCCCACCTGGCCCGACCGGGATCGCTTCGTGCTGTCCAATGGTCACGGCTCCATGCTGCTTTACAGCCTGCTGCACCTGAGCGGCTACGGCGTCAGCCTGGACGACATCAAGAACTTCCGGCAGCTGGGCAGCCCCACCGCCGGGCACCCGGAATACGGCGACGCCCCGGGCATCGAAACCACCACCGGGCCGCTGGGCCAGGGCATTGCCAATGCCGTGGGCATGGCATTGGCGGAGAAGATGCTGGCAGGTCAGTTCAACCGGGAAGGGCACGATATCGTCGACCACTACACCTACTGCTTCCTGGGCGATGGCTGCATGATGGAAGGCATCTCCCATGAAGCGTGTTCCCTGGCGGGCACCCTGGGCCTGGGCAAGCTGGTGGCCTTCTATGACGACAATGGCATTTCCATTGATGGTGAGGTGGAAGGCTGGTTCACCGATGACACCGTGGAGCGTTTCCGTGCCTATGGCTGGCAGGTGATCCCCAATGTGGATGGTCACAACGCGGAAGAGGTTCAGGTGGCCATCGAAAATGCCCGTGCCAATACCGATCAGCCCACCCTGATCTGCTGCAAGACCGTTATCGGTTTCGGCAGCCCCAACAAGCAGGGCAAGGAAGAGTCCCACGGTGCCGCTCTGGGGGAAGACGAAATTGCCCTGACCCGGGACGCGCTGGGCTGGAAGCACGGCCCCTTCGAGATTCCTGCCGACATCAAAAAGGCCTGGGATGGCAGCGAGAAAGGGGCGGCTGCCCAGAGCGACTGGCAGCAGCGTTTCGACGCTTACCAGGCCGCCTACCCGGAACTGGCGGCAGAGTTCCTGCGTCGTCAGGCCGGTGAATTGCCCGCCAACTTCCAGGAGCAGGCGGATGCCTACATCCGTGAGTGCCAGGAAAAAGGTGACAAGGTCGCCACCCGCAAGGCCAGCCAGAACACTCTCGATGCCTTCGGCCCGCTGCTGCCGGAACTGGCCGGTGGCTCCGCCGACCTGGCCGGCTCCAACAACACCATCTGGAAAGGCTGCAAGTCGGTCACCGCGGAGGATGCCAGCGGCAACTATATCCATTACGGGGTGCGTGAATTCGCCATGACCGCGATCCAGAACGGTCTCTGCCTGCACGGCGGCCTGCGCCCTTACGGCGGCACCTTCCTGGTGTTCATGGAATATGCCCGCAACGCGGTGCGCATGGCGGCGCTGATGCATCAGCCCAACATTCTGGTCTATACCCACGATTCCATCGGCCTGGGTGAAGACGGCCCGACTCACCAGCCCATTGAGCAAATGGCCAACCTGCGCCTGACCCCGAACATGCGCACCTGGCGCCCCTGCGACACGGTGGAATCCGCGGTGTCCTGGAAGAAAGCCATTGTCCGGCAAGACGGTCCTTCCGCGCTGATCTTCTCCCGCCAGGGGCTGCCCTGCATGGAGCGAGGTGATGCGCAGCTGGCCGAGATCGAAAAAGGCGGCTACACCCTGCTGCAAACCGGTGAGGGCACCCCGGACGCCATCATCATTGCCACCGGCTCTGAAGTGGAGCTGGCGGTGAATGCGGCCAAGGCCCTGACCGGCAAGACTATCCGTGTGGTCTCCATGCCCTGCGTGGAAGAGTTCCTGGCCCAGGACCGTGAGTACCAGGAAAGCGTGTTGCCCTCCAGTGTGCGCGCCCGGGTGGCGGTGGAAGCGGCCATCGCCGATTACTGGTATCGCTTTGTAGGCCTGGACGGCAAGGTGGTGGGCATGAACAGCTTCGGCGCCTCTGCCCCCGCCGGCGACTTGTTCAAGCACTTCAATATCACTGCCGAGGCAGTGCAGCAGGCCGTGGAGAGCCTGCTCTAAGTGAAAGTCGCGATTAACGGCTACGGCCGTATCGGGCGTTCCTTTGTCCGTGCCCTGGCCGAGCGCGAAGGCGCCGGCTGGCAGGCACCGTTCACCCTGGCGGCGATCAATGACAAGGGTCGCCCGGAAGACCTGCTGTACCTGACCCGCTACGACACCACCCATGGTCGTCTGGCGGAGCCGGCGGAATTGATCGAAGGCATGCTGCGTATCGGCAAGCAGGCCCCGCGGCTGCTGCAGCAACCCAAGCCGGAACAATTGCCCTGGCGCGAGATGGGGGTGGATCTGGTGCTGGAATGCTCCGGTCATTTCCGCAGTCATGCGGGTGCCTCACGGCATCTGGAGGCAGGGGCCGGGCGGGTCATCATCGGTGCGGTGCCGTTCGATCAGGCGGACCAGATCGTGGTGTACGGCGTGAACCACAGGGATGTGCGCGATGACAGCAAGGTGCTGTCGGCGGCATCCTGTACCACCCACTGTATTGCGCCACTGCTGTCCCGGCTGGACCAGGCCTATGGCATCCGCCAGGTACTGATGAAGGAGATCCACTCCTATACGTCGGATCAGACCCTGCTGGATCATGTTCATCGGGATCCGCGCCGGGGCCGGGCGGGGGCGCAGAACATCGTGCCCACCACCAGCAGTGCCATCGGCGCGGTGCAGCAGGTGCTGCCGGCCCTGGCCGGCAAGATCAGCGGCCATTCCATCCGTGTGCCCACCCTGAACGTGGCCATGGTGGAGCTGACACTGCTGCTGGAGCGTACCCCGGATAGGGACAGTCTGAACCAGTGGCTGCAGCAGCAATCGAAAGAAGCCAGTGCGTTGATTGGGTACAATGATGCGCCGCTGGTGAGCGTGGATTTCAACCACCGGCCGGAATCTGCCATTGTCGATGCCACCCAGACCCGGGTGCAGGGCGAGATGGGGCAGGCCATGGTGCAGATAGTGGCCTGGTATGACAACGAATGGGGCTATGCGAACCGACTGCTCGACTGGGTGGCGGCGCTGGCTGAATCACATCAAGCTTGAATGAATGGATGCACCCATGCGGGTGGCCGTGAATGAGGTAAGTACGACATGAACTTCAAACGCATGACCGACCTGGATCTGGCAGGCAAGCGCGTTCTCATCCGGGAAGACCTGAACGTGCCGGTGAAGGACGGCAAGGTCACCAGCGATGCGCGTATCCGCGCGTCCCTGCCCACCATCGAGCACGCCCTGAAGGCGGGAGCCAAAGTGATGCTGATGTCGCATCTGGGCCGTCCCACGGAAGGGGAGTACGCGGAGGAGTTTTCCCTGCAGCCGGTGGCCGACCATCTTGGCAAGCTGCTGGGGCGTGACGTGCCGCTGGTGAAAGACTGGCTGGATGGTGTCGATGTGGCAGAAGGCCAGGTCGTATTGTGCGAGAACGTGCGTTTTAACAAGGGCGAGAAAAAGGATGACGAGGCGCTGTCACAAAAGATGGCGGCCCTGTGTGATATCTATGTGATGGATGCCTTCGGCACCGCACACCGGGCCCAGGCGTCCACCCATGGTGTGGGCAAGTTTGCCCCGGTTGCCTGTGCCGGTCCGCTGCTGGCCAATGAGCTGGATGCTCTCGGCAAGGCCCTGAACGCGCCCGAGAAGCCGCTGGTGGCGATTGTCGGGGGTTCCAAGGTATCCACCAAGCTGGAGGTGCTGGAATCCCTGTCGGATGTGGTGGACCAGCTGGTGGTGGGTGGCGGTATCGCCAACACTTTCCTGGCCGCGGCCGGTCATCCGGTGGGCAAGTCCCTGTACGAGGAAGACTTGATCCCGGCGGCGAAGAAGATCGCCGAGAAGGTGCATATCCCGATCCCGGTGGATGTGGTCACCGCCAAGGAATTTGCCGAATCCGCTGAAGCCACTGCAAAGAAGGTGGATGATGTGGCCGAGGACGACCTGATTCTGGATATTGGCCCGCAGACTGCCCACATCGTGGCGGCGCTGATGAAGGAAGCCAAGACCATTATCTGGAACGGCCCGCTGGGTGTGTTCGAATTTGACCAGTTCGGTGAGGGCACCCGGGAAATGGCGGAAGCCATTGCCGACTCCGATGCCTTCTCCATTGCCGGTGGCGGTGACACCTTGGCCGCCGTCGACAAGTACGGTATCACCGACAAGGTCAGCTACATCTCCACCGGTGGTGGGGCCTTCCTGGAATTTGTGGAAGGCAAGGTGCTGCCGGCAGTCGCCATGCTGGAAGCGCGGGCGAAAGATTGATCACAGACCGCATGGCCGGTCTGGGTAACCACTGAACAGGAATCGGGCAGCATGGCTGCCCATGGAAACGAAGGGGAAAGACAATGGCACTCGTAAGCATGCGACAGCTGCTGGATCACGCCGCCGAATATGGCTATGGCGTACCGGCCTTTAACGTGAACAACGTGGAACAGATGCGCGCCATCATGGAGGCCGCGGATCAGACCAATTCCCCGGTGATCGTGCAGGCCTCCGCTGGCGCCCGCAAATACGCCGGTGCCCCTTTCCTGCGGCATCTGATTCTGGCAGCCACCGAAGAATTTCCGCACATTCCTGTGGTGATGCACCAGGATCACGGCACCAGCCCCTCCGTGTGCCAGCGTTCCATTCAGCTGGGGTTCTCCTCGGTGATGATGGATGGCTCGCTGGGCGAGGACGGCAAGACCCCCACGGATTACGAGTACAACGTGCGCGTCACCCAGCAAGCGGTGGCCATGGCCCACGCCTGTGGTGTGTCTGTGGAAGGTGAGCTGGGCTGCCTGGGTTCCCTGGAAACCGGCCAGGCCGGTGAAGAAGATGGTATCGGCGCGGAAGGCACCCTGAGCCACGATCAGATGCTCACCGACCCGGAAGAGGCGGCGGACTTCGTCAAGCAAACCAAGGTGGATGCCCTGGCCATCGCCATCGGTACCAGCCACGGTGCCTACAAGTTCACCCGTCCGCCCACCGGTGACATTCTGGCCATCGAGCAGATCAAGGCGATCCACAAGCGCATCCCGGATACTCACCTGGTCATGCACGGTTCCTCCTCCGTGCCGCAGGACTGGCTGGCCATCATCAATGAGTACGGTGGCGAGATTGCGGAAACCTACGGGGTGCCGGTGGAAGAGATTCAGGAAGGCATCAAGCACGGCGTGCGCAAGGTGAACATCGATACCGACCTGCGTCTGGCGTCCACCGGTGCGATTCGTCGTTTCCTGGCCCATAACCCGGCCGAGTTCGACCCGCGCAAGTACCTGAAGGAATCCATCACCGCCATGCGCGATATCTGTATTGCCCGCTACGAAGCGTTCGGCACGGCCGGCAATGCGGACAAGATCAAGCCGATCAGCCTGGAGCGCATGTTCCAGCGCTACGAAGCCGGCGAGCTGGATCCGCGCGTCAAGTAATCCCGCGCTATCTAACGGCATTATGTAGCAAATGCACATGACATGATGCTCAAAATCGGTCTAGCGTTATCGCGCCTTGCTGGCGTGGTGCCGCTGGGCCTTTTTTGTGGCGGCCATGCCACTGCTTCCGGCTCTTGATGAAATAGTGATCACGGCACACCCTGCAGTCTGGGCAAGCCTGTTCCTTCCTGGTGCCCAGCCCAAGTCAACGAACGTCCCCAACACCTCCTCTTCTCCGCGCAATCTCCTCAACGAGGGCTGGGGAGATTGCGCGGAGAAGAGGAGGTGTTGGTCATAATGAAAGGCTGTCTATATGGACAGTGTTGGGGTGATTGCTCGACAAACCAGACCCGTCCCAAACGTTCAAGTGCCGAGTGAATACTCTATGATGACCGGTATGAAGAACCGTGATGATCTCCAGCAGGTCAAGCTGCATGAATACTACGCCAAAACCGACTTATTACCCCCTAACCAATACAACATTCTGCACGTTGCCGCTGACGAGCTTGTCGCCCTGGCCCATGAGGTGCTCTCAATATCAAGCGAAGGTCGCTGGCGCACCCGAAGTCAGTGCGCGGTTCGTAACTGCTCCTAGCCCTCAGCGTCGGGCGAGAGCATAGTTCGCCGGTCGGTGTAGAAGTTCCCCCATAGGCGTCATTCCCGCTCGAATCCTAATCCTCTTTCCCCTTGCGTCTCCTAAAGGCTGCCCATGTGGCGCACTTACTCATTGTTGCGCCAATATGACTCAGAGCTAGGTAGATACTATTTAGAGTAGTAAGGAGCTAGCTCAGATAAACGTTGAAGTGGCTCAAAGCAGCACTTAAAATGCCGTTATGATTTCGTCATCAATCACCATCGCCGATATCTGTGAGATAACCGGATTTACCCGGCACAGGCTTCGGGGTATTTTGCGCGAGCTGCCGGAGTTCGGAGGTAGTGTTGAGAAAGCACGCGTCGCGCGGGAGTACTCTGCGGCGGAGTTGTTGGTGATAGTGATTTGCTGTGAACTTGAGGAGTCGTTCGGGTTGCGCCGCAAGGTGATCGGCGCTTTGTCAAATGATATCCTGCGTTGTCTATCCCGCCCCAGAAACCTGCACAAAGCGGCGTGCTTGCACATTCAGGTGCAACCGCAGTCTGTGACCTACTTCAATGATCTGGTGGCCGTTAAAGCGGTGGTCGGATTGGTCGTGCCTTTGGGCAACATCTTTGAGCGGATTGATGCCTATATAAAGCAGCACTCGTTCTCTTCACCGGATCAACAACGACTGCTTAACTTCGGGCCGATTGAGACATCCGCAGTTACACCGACGCGCACATCGGGAGGTGGCCGATGAACACGGACGATTTGGTCGGTCAACTGACTTCAGCGGGCGTTGATGAGGCCAGTATTGTGCGGTTCGACCAGAAGGCAACGCCGCGCCACCTGCGCTATCTCGATTTGCTAAGGGTGTGGCCGATGGGGCCTGATGCCGTTGTCGAGTCGGACGGGCAGCCACAGGTCTATGTGGTGAGGCAGGATCGACTCGGAGACGCCAAGGGTGTAAACAGGCAGGCACTGTCCGAATTAATTCAGGTGCTGGGGTGCCGCTCAGATGCGCGGTTTCTGGTTGTAGTGCAGCCGGGTAATCTCAATGTCTATCCGGTCGGTGTGTTTACAAGCGTGCCTCAGCCATTGGTCACTGATCGCGAAGAGCCGGCTTCGCTTTGGCGGGCCCTGCTGGGTGGGGTTGAGTTCTCCCGGCAGACGAGTCCTGAATTAAAAGCGAACTATCGCTGGATCGAGAATCTGCTCTTCAAATTATTGGTCGCGGCGGCGACAGATATCCAGACCGCCTGTCCCGACCTCTCTGCCCGACAAGTCCTGTCCCTTGTCGGGCGTTCATTGTTTTTTCGGTTTCTGGTCGATCGCGACATTGTAAAAGAGACTGATCTGTCGTCTATTTCTCGAAACGCCGGGTGTCTGTCCGCATTGTTTAGCACGCCACAGGCTATGGAGGATACCTGCCTGTGGCTCGACAAGACCTTCAATGGCGATCTGCTATCGCTCGAGGACAAGGATTACCGGAGCTTATTTCGCCGTATCGGCGATAGCATGGAGAAAGTCTGCTGGAGTCTTTCCAATATTCAGTACCACGCATCGGGCGGCCAGTTGCAGCTCGATTGGGGATGGATCAAGTTTCAGCATGTTCCGGTGGATGTGCTGAGCCAGGTGTATGAAGACTTCGCCCACAAATTTGTCCCGGACCTTGCCCGAAAAACCAGTGTGCATTTTACACCCCGACAGATTGCTGAAGTGGCCATCGAAGGCGCCTTTAGTGCTGTCAAGTCGGTGCCGCCACACGAGGCGAGGGTGCTGGACCCTTCGGTCGGTGCCGGCGTATTTTTGGTGCTGGCCCTGCGCCGCCTCGTGGCGGAGCATTGGCTACAAAAAGGAGTGCGACCGACGCGGCAGGTAATCCGGCGGTTATTGGCAAATCAGCTATCAGGCTTTGACATCAACCTCGATGCGCTAAATATCGCAGCACTGAGCCTTTACCTGGCAGCTCTCGAGCTCGATCCCAAGCCAAGCCCCTTGACGGACCTGAAATTCAAAAAGCTCATCGGTTCTGTGTTACGGCTGGTGGACAAGGATGAGCTCGGCAATCAAACCGACCTTGGCAGCTTATCGCAGCCAATCATTCAGGGCTTTCGAGGCCACTTCGATATCGTTGTCGGTAATCCGCCTTGGACAGGCTTCAAGGGGCGTGCGGCGAAATCACTCAACGGGGCTTTAGCGCAACTCATACCCCATGAGGACGATAATACGGCCGAAGTTGGTAGCGTCGTGGCGCGTTACGGGTCGCCGGATATCGCATTTCTCCTGGCCGCCAAGCAGTGGGCGAAATCTACAGGAGCTATTGCGCTCGCGCTCCATGGGCGCTTCTTATTCCAACAAGACGCCTACGCTCTGCGTCGCCATGTCTTCAGTACCCTCAAGGTAACCGGCATCATGAATTTTGCCGCGTTGAGGCAGGACAAGCGCCTATGGCCTACCAATGATGCACCGTTCATTCTGCTGGTGGCTGAAAATTTGCGGCCCGATCCATTGGACCGGTTTTACTTCATTAGCCCAAGGCAGGAGCCCCAGCTTGCAGCGGTAGGACAGTTCCGCGTTGACCCGTCTGCGGCCATTCCGGTGTCCTGTCAAGTGCCGCGTAAGCATGTTGCGGCTTTCAAGGCGTTGTATAAAGGCGGCCCGTTGGGTTTCGAGCTTATCTCGCGTATCCAGCATGAAAACTGCAATAGCGTCAAAGCGCAGCTTGACCAGCTTCATCTGACATTCAGAAGCGGTTATCAGCTCGGTAAAGAAGTGAGCAGAACTCGAGACGCGCAGCATCTTACGGGCTGTCCGACTGCCGATTTAGACATGTGTTTTCAGGTCGACGAAGAATTCGCTAAACCCTTTCAACACAGACTGTTGCAATGGCCGCGAACGCCCGAGATCTACGAGGGACCTCTGTTGCTCTTTCGAGAGTCTCCGAAGCTTGAACGCGCGGTGCGCGGTGCGTTGGTGAGCGAAACCCGGACGGCCTTTAGCGAGAGCTTTTTTGGGTTGTCATTTCACAGCAAGCCGCGTCACCGCCGCCTCATGGACCTGCTGTATCTCCTTTCCTACAGCGACCTTCTCCTTTACTACCAGTTGCTCACCAGTGCGAAATTTGGGGTTGAACGCGATTCGTCGCTTCAGTCCGATCTTGAAAACTTTCCACTGCCGGATTGGGAAAGCCTAGATGCCGAAATCGCTCGGCGCATGCGCAAAGCCGCCGCGAAACTGAGCTCGGGCAACCCTTGCTGGGAGGAGATCGACACGGTCATAGCGGACATTTATGAGCTGTCTTTTGCCGATCAACAACTGATAAAAGACACGTTGCGGGTCGAGCTCCCGTTCGGGAAAGCAAAGCAACTGGCCAACCAGAGTACCTCCAATGAAGATTTGATGGATTTCGTGGAGGTGTTCAATCGCATCGCAGGCCCGTTCTCAGACTGTGGAGGTGGTAGTGAGCTTGCTAAACCGCTCGGCAAGCAGCGAGGTTGGGCCTTTATCCAGATCGGAGGCGGTGGTAGTCACAAAAGTTTTGCTGGCATGGCCAACGAGCTAGAGAGGTTGTGCCTTACGGGGGATAGCTACTGGGCGTCTCAACTGCGTTATCACGTTGCCGATGGCGTCGAGATTCTGGGCCGTCTTGATCAGAAGCGATACTGGACCAAAACCGAAGCGCGTGTCCAGGCCCTGGAGTGGTTACGGCAATGTGCCGAAGCGGCTGAGCAGGAGGCTTAGGGGTGGCATTCACAAGCTTAGGAAAAGCGCCTGCCGCTCCGCAGAGTAATCCTAGGTGGCATGGGAGGCTATTGGAGGCGGCGGAAGCGGCCATATGCCTTGCATGGACTCGATTGAAGGACAGGTCCGACGCCGCCATTTGCGCCAAGGACGAAGATAAAATCACCAACGCGCTTCTCAAAGAGCTTCGGGTTATTCGCAAGAACCGCGATATCGCCCGCTTCATACCCGAAATCTTTGGCATGCCGACGCGTGACTCGAAAGTTGAATCCCGCGGCGGTGACTCAATTGATCAGATGCCTGATATCACCATTTATCCCTCCAATCCCCGTGAAGTGGTGGCGGATGAAACGCAGGATGCATTGTTCTACGAGTGCAAAGTGCTTGATCAGCAACGTCACCTCGACCGGTACAGAAAAGAAGGCATCGACAGGTTTCTCGACGGCCGGTACGCCTGGGCCATGCCACACGCGGGGATGGTAGCGTATGTCTTTGAAAGGAGTAACACCTGCCCCGTATCGTCTTTGCGCCGTTACTTCAAGCGCAGCTCAAATGGTGTTCCCATTGCAGAGCGAGTCGGGTGCGCGGAGCTACCGGCTAAAGTGAGTGAGGCTCCTGGCGCTAATGCCGCAGATGTAGCGCTGACGCGGCATTCCCGTGCACTCATGCCCGCTATCGATCTACGCCATTTGTGGTTGTCATGATGCTGGCGGTGTCTGGAGGGCCTGCAATATTCTCGTTCACTGCCGTAATGAGCGGAGAGTCACAAATGACCTGTGCTACATAATGACGCTGCATACAGCCGCTATGGTTGGTGTGATGCCTCAATGCGCATGTCGCCGCCACGTAATATGAGCTGCCCTGCGTCATTGATGTCGGCCTGGTCGATGGTTTCCAGGGCATCCAGGAATTGCTGCTCCAGCTTCATCAGCGGCTGGGGGCACGCCATCATGGTGACGCCGCCGGTTTTCACCGTGAACGTGTCCTCGTCCAGGGTGTAGCTGGCCATGTAGTTGTTGCAGGCGGCCTTGCCGGCCAGTCGTCCCGGTTCA
>Ga0208453_100142_pt1 | contig 13605 bp, 11 predicted proteins | sample Virmet3737_250_FD_185738 | JGI IMG/M metagenome (GOLD analysis project Ga0208453, IMG submission 185738) | Marine viral communities from the Southern Atlantic ocean transect to study dissolved organic matter and carbon cycling - metaG 3737_250... | ecosystem: Environmental > Aquatic > Marine >...
GGCGCCATGCTGACCGAAGGCAAGGTCATGGGCGCGCGCGAACTATGGGGCGGCCGTCCCGCGCGCAAGATGCGCGATCTCGACGATGCCGCGATCGCGGGCATGCGGATGGGCGTGGCGCATTATTCCGAGAATGCCCGGCATCACGCCGCTGCGGTCGATGCCGCGACCCAGCGCTGACCTGCCCGACCGCGCCGCTCTGGCAACGCGGATCAGCGCGGGCGAGATTTCGCTGCGCGTCACGCCCGGCGCGCGCAGCGAATCGATCAGGGTCGAAAGCGATCATGTCGCCGCGAAAGTCCGGGCCCGGCCCGAAAACGGCGCGGCGAATGCAGCGACGGAAAAACTGGTGGCGCGGGCGCTTGGGGTCGCGACGTCACGCTGTCGGATTGTGCGCGGCGCAACTTCGCGCGCAAAGGTTCTGTCGGTCAGTCCCTGATCAGCGCGCGCAGGGCATTGATCCGGTCGGCTTCGTGCGGCGGCTTGTCCCAGCGGATCCGGTGAATGCGTGGAAAGCGCATGGCCAGCCCCGATTTGTGGCGCTTGCTGGCATGGACGCTGTCGAATGCGACCTCGAACACCAGCTTGCGCTCGGTCTCGCGCACCGGGCCGAAGCGGTTGACCGTGTTCTGCCGCACATGGCGGTCGATCTTCTTCAGTTCCTCGTCGGTAAACCCCGAATAGGCCTTGCCCACCGGCAGCAGGTCGGCCCCCTGGTCCGGATCGCCGTCCCAGCATCCGAAGGTGTAGTCGGAAAAGAAGCTCGAACGCTTGCCGCTGCCGCGCTGGGCATACATCAGCACGCAATCGACCAGCAGCGGATCGCGTTTCCACTTGTACCAATAGCCCACCCGCCGCCCGGCGATATAGGGGCTGTCCTTGCGTTTGAGCATCAGCCCTTCGATCGCGTCGTCGCGGCTGCCTTCGCGGATTTGCGCGAGATGGTCGAAATCGCGTGCTTCCACCACCCGGCTGATATCGAAATGGCTGTCGGGCAGCCGCCCCATCAGCTTTTCGAGCGTGGTGCGGCGATCGGTCCAGGGCCGTTCGCGCTGGTCCTCGCCATCGAGCAGCAGCACGTCGTACAGCCTGACGAAGGCGGGGAATTCGCGCAGCATCTTCTTGCTGACAGTCTTGCGCCCGAGCCGCTGCTGCAGCGCGTTGAAGCTGGCGGCGCCGCCTTCCTCGCCGCCCTGCGTCGATCCGCGCACCAGCAATTCGCCGTCGAGCACTGCGGGGAACGGCAGCACGTCGAGCAATTCGGGAAAAGTCGAGGAAATGTCGTCGCCCGAGCGGGAGTAGATGCGCGTTTCCCCGCCCGCGTGGACGATCTGGACGCGGATGCCGTCCCATTTCCATTCGGCCGCGTAATCGCCCAGGTCGACCACGGTTTCTTCCAGCGGATGCGCCAGCATGAACGGGCGGAAGGTCGGCAGATTGTCGATGTCGGGCGGCGGCTGGCCCTTTGCTGCCCAGTCGAACAGCGCGGTATAGGGCGGCTCCAGGCCGTGCCAGTATTCCTCCACCTCGTCGACCGACACGGCGAAGGCCTGCGCGAAGGCCGTCTTGGCGAGGCGGCTGGATACGCCGATCCGCATGCCGCCGGTGGCCAGCTTGAGCAGCGCATAGCGGCCTGCGGCGTCGAGCCGGTCGAGCAGGCGCGGCAGTTCGGCCACCACGCTCTTGCGGTTCATCGCCGACAGCAGGTCCACGCTCTCGCTGACCGAAGGCGGATCGGGTTCGCGATCGGGCGAGGGCCACAGCAGGCTGGCGGTTTCGGCGGTATCGCCCACGAAATCGCGGCTGAGCGTCCACAGGACCGGATCGACCCGGTCCTTGAGCAGATTGCGGATGGTCGAGCTCTTGACCGCGGGAAAGTCCAGTCCGTCGGCCAGCGCGGCGAGCGCCCAGCCGCGATCGGGATCGGGCGTCGCGCGCAGATATTCGGCGATCAGCCGCAGCTTCTCGTTGCGGCTGCGCGTATAAACCAGCGCGTCGATCAGGGCGGCGAACTCTTCCATGCTATGTCCGGGGGCGGGCGATGGAGGCGGGAAGCAAATCAGTCATCCTCGTCCTCATAGCCGACCAGCGCGAGCGCCCGGGCACGGCGCTGGTGCAGCTGGCACCAGCGCAGCAGCGCATCCTCGCGGCCATGCGTGATCCAGTTTTCCTGCGCGTCGACTTCCTCGATCGTGCGCGTCAGTTCGCCCCAGTCGGCGTGGTCGGAAATGACCAGCGGCAGTTCGACATTGCGTTGCCGTGCGCGCTGGCGCACACGCATCCACCCGCTCGCCATGGCGGTGATCGGTTCGGGAAGTCGGCGGCTCCAGCGGTCGTTGAGCGCCGAGGGCGGGCAGACCACGACATGCCCACGCATGTCCTCCTTGCTGTGATCGGCCACCAGCCGCAATTCACCCAGATCGACCCCGTGTTCCTCGTACAGGCGGCACATCTTCTCCATCGCCCCGTGCAGATAGATCGGCTGGCGATGCCCCGCGGCGCGAAGTTCGGCGATCACGCGCTGCGCCTTGCCCAGCGCATAGGCGCCCACCAGCACGCAGCGGTCGGGATGCGCGGCCAGCCGGTCGAGCAGCTTGGCCATCTCCTCGGCGATCGGCGGGTGGCAGAACACCGGCAGGCCGAAGGTCGCTTCGGTGATGAAGATATCGCACGGGGTAACTTCGAATGCGGGGCAGGTGGGGTCGGCGCGGCGCTTGTAATCGCCGGTCACGATTACCCGCTCGCCCGCGTGTTCGAGCAGGATCTGCGCGCTGCCGAGCACGTGGCCGGCGGGGATATAGGTCGCATCAACGCCGCCCGGCAGGCGGATCGTTTCGCCGTACTCGACCGGCACCGCTTGATGCGGGATCTCGCCGGCGTCGTCCTCGGCCCCGGTGCGATAGCGCAATTCCATGATCGCCAGCGTCTCGGGCGTGGCGACCGTCTGGCCATGCCCGCCGCGCGCATGGTCGGCATGGCCATGCGTCACCAGCGCCTTGTCCACGGCCCGGCTGGGATCGACCCAGCAATCGGCGGGGACGACATGGATGCCCCACGGCTCGGGCTTGATCCAGGAGAAGGGGGCAGCACTCATCTCCGACTCAAACGAAAAGGGCGCCGACCGTTCCCGGTGGCGCCCTTTCATGTGATGCGAAATGCCGCGTCAGCTGTTGCCGCCGTTTTCCTCGCTGGCATCGGCTTCGGGCTTCTTGTTGCCCGCCGTCTTCTTTTTCGCGGCCGGTTTGCGCTTGGTACGGGGCGGGGCGGGGGTGAGTTCGAAGGCCGGTTTGCCGTCCTTCATCGTCACCGAAACCTCACCGCCGTCGGCCAGCTTGCCGAACAACAGTTCCTCGGCCAGCGGTTGCTTGATCCGATCCTGGATCAAGCGGCCCATCGGGCGCGCGCCGAACAGGCGGTCGTAGCCCTTGTCGGCCAGCCATGCGCGGGCTTCCTTGTCGAACTGGATGTCGACATTCTGTTCGGCCAGCTGCAGTTCGAGCTGGAGGATGAACTTGTCGACCACGCGCGCGACGGTGTCCTTGCCGAGATAACCGAACGGCACGATCGCATCGAGCCGGTTGCGGAATTCGGGCGTGAACATCCGCTTGACTGCTTCCTCGCTCGCATCTTCCTTGGACACGTCACCGAAACCGATGCCCTGGCTGGCCATGTCGGCCGCGCCGGCATTGGTGGTCATGATCAGCACGACATTACGGAAATCGACCGTCTTGCCGTGATGGTCGGTCAACCGGCCGTTATCCATCACCTGCAGCAGGATGTTGAACAGGTCGGGATGCGCCTTCTCGATCTCGTCGAGCAGCAGCACGCTGTGCGGATTCTGGTCGACCGCATCGGTCAGCAGGCCGCCCTGGTCGTAACCGACATAGCCCGGGGGCGCGCCGATCAGCCGGCTGACGCTGTGGCGTTCCATGTATTCGGACATGTCGAAGCGCTTGAGTTCGATCCCCATGATGCTGGCGAGCTGACGCGCGACTTCGGTCTTGCCGACCCCGGTCGGGCCACTGAACAGGAAACTGCCGATCGGCTTGTCCGGATCGCGCAGGCCCGCGCGGCTGAGCTTCATCGCAGTCGCCAGCTTCTTGACGGCCGCATCCTGCCCGAAGACCACGTGCTTGAGATCGCGTTCGAGGTTCTCGAGCGCTTTCTTGTCGTCCTTGCTTACCGATTTGGGCGGAATCCGCGCCATCGTCGCAATCACCGCCTCGATCTCGCGCGCAGTGATCTTCTTCTTGCGGCGGCTGGGTGGGACCAACATCTGCATTGCCCCGACTTCGTCGATCACGTCGATCGCCTTGTCGGGCAGCTTGCGGTCGTTGATGTAGCGGGCCGACAGCTCGACCGCGGTCTTCAGCGCATCGGCGGTATAGGTAACCTTGTGATGGTCCTGGAAGGCGGTCTTCAACCCCTTGAGGATCTTTACAGTGTCCTCGATGGTGGGTTCGTTCACATCGATTTTCTGGAACCGCCGCAACAGCGCGCGATCCTTCTCGAAGTGGTTGCGGAATTCCTTGTAAGTGGTCGAACCGATGCAGCGGATGGCGCCGCTCGACAGCGCGGGCTTAAGGAGGTTGGACGCATCCATCGCTCCGCCGCTGGTCGCCCCGGCACCGATCACCGTGTGGATTTCGTCGATGAACAGGATCGCTTCGGGCATGCCTTCGAGTTCGGTGACCACCTGCTTGAGCCGTTCCTCGAAATCGCCGCGATAGCGCGTGCCGGCCAGCAGCGCGCCCATGTCGAGAGAATAGATCACTGCTTCCTGCAGCACTTCGGGAACGTCGCCCTCGACGATCTTGCGCGCCAGCCCTTCGGCAATGGCGGTCTTTCCGACGCCGGGATCACCCACGTAGAGCGGGTTGTTCTTGCTGCGGCGGCACAGGATCTGGACCGTGCGATCGACTTCGGGCCCGCGGCCGATCAGCGGATCGATGCGTCCGTCCTCGGCCTTCTTGTTCAGATTGACCGTGAACTGGTCCAGCGCGGTTTCCTTCTTGCCCTTGTCGCCCGCCTTGTCGTCACCCTGCGCCTCGCCGCTTTCGGCGCCTTCGGGTGATCGGCTTTCGACCGGCTTGCCGCCCTTGCCGATACCGTGGCTGATGAAACTGACGGCGTCGAGGCGGCTCATGTCCTGTTGCTGCAAGAAATAGACCGCGTAGCTGTCACGCTCGGAAAACAGCGCAACCAGCACGTTCGCGCCGGTCACCGTGTCCTTGCCCGACGACTGGACGTGGAGGATGGCGCGCTGGATCACGCGCTGGAACCCTGCAGTCGGCTGCGGATCGGCGCTCTCGTCCGACTGCAGCGACTGGTATTCCTGTTCGAGATATTGCTTCACCACCGCGGTAAGCTCGGCCAGGTCGACGCCGCAGGCCGCCATGACCTGCGCCGCATCCTCGTCGTCGATCAACGACAGCAGCAGGTGCTCGAGCGTGGCATATTCGTGCCGGCGCTCGCCCGCGTCGGTGAGCGCGGCGTGAAGGGTCTTCTCGAGATTGGCGGCGAAGCTGGGCATTCAGATATCTTTCTCGTGGGACTTGCGCGAAGCGGACATTAGACAGCCTATGCGGCGAAAGTTAGCCAAAGCTGTATGCGGGCGTGATATGGGTACGGAACCCGGCTTTTTCAGCCCCGGCACCGGCAACTATTCCTTCGCCCCGAACAACGCTTCGGCCGCGTCGCGATGCGCGGCTGCGGCCTGCCGGTGTTTCTCGACCCGGGCGATCTCCGCTTCGAGCAGGGCGATGCGGGCGGCGAGCTCGCTTTGCGAATAGGGGGCCAGGTCCTCGCCGGCCAACTGGCTGGCGGCGTCGCCTCGCGGGCGTGGACTCGCGTCATCTTCCATTGACAGCAATGTCGCAATTCTGGGTGGTTGCTGTCAACGGTAACGCGAGGTATTGCGCGGCGGGCGTGCCGGGGGAAAGCGCGCAGCAACCGATCTAGAGGGGGTCCGCGAGTGGCAGCCAATTTGCCCGAGACGATGACGGCGATGGGATTCGACGAGGCCGGGGGGCCCGAAGTGCTCCGTCCGGAAACGCTGCCCGTGCCGGTGCCCGGCGCCAACCAGATCCTGATCCGGGTCGCCTATGCCGGGGTCAACCGCCCTGACGTTATCCAGCGGCAGGGCTTTTATCCGCCGCCGCCGGGCGCCTCGCCGATTCCCGGGCTCGAAGTGTCGGGTACGGTGGTGGCAACCGGCCCCGGTGTCGGACCCGAGGTGCAGGGTCGCCGCGTCTGCGCGCTGGTGTCCGGCGGCGGCTATGCCGAATATTGCCTGGCGCATGTCGCACACAGCCTGCGCCTGCCCGACGAGATGGCGTTCGATACGGCGGCGGCCATTCCCGAAACGCTGTTCACCGTGTGGCACAATGTGTTCGAGCGCGGCTGGGCCAGCGACGGCGAAACGCTGCTGGTGCATGGCGGGACCAGCGGCATCGGGACCATGGCGATCCAGCTCGCCAAGGCCTTCGAGATGAAGGTGATCTCGACCGCGGGCAGCGACGATAAGTGCGCGGCCATCCGCGAACTCGGCGCCGATCTGGCGATCAATTACAAGACTCAAGACTTCGTCGAGGAGGTCAAGCGCTTTACCGATGGCGAAGGCGTCGATGTCGTACTCGACATGGTCTCGGGCGATTATGTTGCACGCAACATGGAATGCCTCGCCGAAGATGGCCGTCACGTCACGATCGCCGTGCTTGGCGGGCTGAAGGCGGAAATCAACATGGCCACCGTGATGCGCAAGCGGCTGTCGCTTACCGGATCGACGCTGCGGCCGCGGTCGGACGAATTCAAGGCGCTGATCGCCGACGAGATCTATCATCACGCCTGGCCGCTGTTCGAAGAACGGGCGGTCGCCCCGGTGATGGACCAGACCTTCCCGCTTGCCGAAGCCGGCGCGGCGCATGCGCGGATGGAAGAAGGCGCGCATATCGGCAAGATCGTGCTCGAGGTGTTCGGCGACTGAGGCGGGTTGTTACCTGACCGACCGGGCGGAGCCCCTTTGGCGCTTGCCGTAAGGCCCCGGACGACTCGGGATTGTCGCAATGTCGCCTATCGGTAACTCCACTGTGAATCGCCCGTAACAAACATGTGCCAGGGCTAGGGCCGTAACCCATCAGGGGGTCCGGCCCATGAACGATCTGCCCAATCACTTCGACGCCGCGCACAAGGTTGCGAATTTCCCTTCTATCAAGCCCCGCGTACCCGAACGCAGGCTCGAAGAGCGACGCACCTATCGCACGATCTGGATCAGCGACGTGCATCTCGGCACCAAGGGCTGCAATCACGAACTGCTGATCGACTTCCTCGACCATACCGACAGCGACACCATGTATCTGGTCGGCGACATCATCGACGGCTGGCGGCTGAAGAAGAAGGTCTACTGGCCGGCCGAACACAGCGATATTGTCTGGCGCATCCTCAAGCGTGCCAAGCGGGGCACGCGGATCATCTATATCCCGGGCAATCACGACGAGATGGTCCGCCCGTTCAGCGGCATGAATTTCGGCGGGGTCGAAATCATGCGCGCCGCGTTCCACGACACCGCCGACGGGCGCCGGCTGATGGTCCTGCATGGCGACGAATTCGACACCATCATGCTGGCGCACCGCTGGCTCGCCTTCGTCGGCGACGCGCTCTATCACGTGATGATGAAGCTCAACAATTGGGTGGCCGCCGCGCGCAAGCGGTTGGGCCTGCCCTATTGGTCGATCTCGAAAGCGGCGAAGAACAAGGTCAAGAACGCGGTCGAGTTCATCTCGAAATACGAGGAAGTGGTCGCCCGCGCGGCGGCGGAGCGCGGCGTCGACGGCGTGGTCTGCGGTCATATCCACACCGCCGAGTTCCGCAGTTTCGAATATGGCGGCAAGCGCGTCGAATATTGGAACGACGGCGATTGGGTCGAAGGGTGCAATGCGCTGGTCGAACATGCCGACGGTCGCATGGAAATCCTCCACTGGCCCGACGAAGTCGCGCGGCGCAACCGCTGCGAAAGTGACGTCACGCCGTCAGTGCCGGAGGCCGCGTGACCGCGCAACTCGCTGCCGCCGGCACTCGTGCGGCCTGCCCGGCTGTCGCGCCGCAGCGCATCGCGATCGTCACCGATGCCTGGCTGCCGCAGATGAACGGCGTGGTGCGCACGCTCACCACGACCTGCGACCATTTGCGCGCGCAGGGGCACGAGGTGCTGGTGATCTCGCCCGACCAGTTCAGCAGCGTGGCCTGCCCGACCTATCCCGAAATCCGGCTGGCGCTGGCATTGCCGGGCGTGGTCGGCGAAAGACTGCGCACCCTTGCCCCCGAAGCGATCCATATCGCCACCGAGGGGCCACTGGGCATGGCCGCACGCGGCTATTGCACGCGCCGGGGCATCCGCTTCACCACCGCCTATCACACGCAATTTCCGGATTACCTCGCCAGTCGGACGCACCTGCCCGCGCAGTGGTTCTGGCGGTATATCGAGTGGTTCCATCGCCCCGCGCGGCGCGTGCTGGTCGCGACCGAGAGCATCAGCGCGGAATTGCGCGCGCACGGCCTGCCGCAGCTGCATCGCTGGAGCCGTGGCGTCGATCTGGCCTGTTTCACGCCTGATGCGCCGCCGCCACCCGAATTCGCCGACCTGCCGCGCCCGATCCAGCTCTATGTCGGCCGGGTGTCGGTGGAAAAGAACATCGGCGCCTTCCTCGCCAATGGCTATCCCGGCAGCAAGGTCGTGGTGGGGGACGGCCCGGCGCTCGAAACGCTCAGGGCGGATCATCCCGAGGTGCACTTCCTCGGTCGCCGCACGGGACGCGGCCTTGCCGGATGCTACGCCGGAGCGGATGTCTTCGTCTTCCCCAGCAGGACCGACACCTTCGGCCTGGTGATGATCGAAGCGCTGGCCTGCGGCACGCCCGTCGCCGCCTTTCCCGTTCCGGGACCGCGCGATATCGTCACCGAACAGGTCGGTGCGCTGAGCGAAAACCTCGACCGCGCGATCGCCGCGGCGCTGTTCTGCGACCGCAAGAGCTGCGCCGATTATGGCGCGGGCTTCAGCTGGAGTGCGGCGACGGGCCAGTTCCTCGCCGGGCTGGCTGCACTCGAGCCGGAGGCATTGCCGAGCGCCTGAGGCTTTCGCTTGTACAATCGGGCACTCTCGCCTAGATGGGCACGATAACGGCCGTCCCGCGAGGGGCGGCCCTTCTATTTTCGCAAGACGAGAAAAGGCATTTCCATGGCCGACCAACCCAAACCGCTGATGCCGCATGCGACCGCCACCTGGCTGGTCGACAACACCGGTCTGTCGTTCGAACAGATCGCGGAATTCTGCGGCCTCCATATCCTCGAAGTGCAGGCGATGGCGGACGATCTGGCGGGCAGCAAGTATACGGGCCGCGACCCGGTGCATGCTGGCGAACTGACGCAGGAAGAGATCGAAAAGGGTCAGGCCGATGCGGAGTATCGCCTCAAGATGCAGCGCGCGCCGGTGGCGGTCAGCCGGACCAAGGGCCCGCGCTATACTCCCGTATCGAAGCGGCAGGACAAGCCCGACGGCATCGCCTGGATCCTGCGCAACCACCCGGAAATTTCCGATGCGCAGATCGGCAAGCTGATCGGCACCACGCGCAACACGATCGGCGCGATCCGCGAACGCAGCCACTGGAACATCCAGAACATCCAGCCCAAGGACCCGGTTACGCTGGGCCTGTGCTCGCAGCGCGAACTCGACGCCGTGGTGGCCAAGGCGGCCAAGAACCTGCCGGTCGACGATGAAGAAGCAGCGCCGGTGGTGGCCAGCGGCAGCAGCGATCGCGAGAAGCTGATCGAGGAACTGCACGCTGAACGCGAAGCCAACGTCAAGGCCGCTGCCGAAGCCGCGCAGGAAGCCGAGGCGGCGGCATGGCTCGAAGCCAAGCGGACGAGCGAAGACGGCGGAGAGGCGGGCGATACCGGCCCCGCCTGACGCATCGGGGAAAAGCATTCGAAGGCGGGGAAAGCGTTGGCTTTTCCCGCCTTTTTACTTGCGTTTGAGACGCAATACTCCATGCTATTGACATGGATGTAAGCAAGCTACCGAACCATCATCCGGTGCCCTGGAACACCACGTTCGAACCGCTGGCGCTGCCCGCCATGTTCGCGCGGACGGTGCAGGCCCGCCCCGATGCGCCTTTGCTGTATTTTCTCGGCCGCACCTTCACCTATGGCGAACTGTTCCGCGATGCGCAGGCCTTCGCTCATGCGCTCAAGCGCCGCGGGATCGCGCCGGGCGACCGGGTCGGGCTCTTCCTGCCCAACGTCCCGAGCTATGTCGTCGCCTATCACGGGGCGATGATGGCGGGCGCGGTGGTGGTGAATTTCTCGCCGCTCTATTCGGTCGAGGAACTCGAGCAGCAGGTGGCCGATTCGGGCACCCGCCTGCTGGTTACCGTCGATGTACCCGAGCTCTACGCCACTGCGCAGAAGGTGCTGCAGGGTTCGGCGCTCAAGACGCTGGTCGTTAGCTCGCTGGCGCAGATGCTGCCGTTTGCCAAAGGGCTCGCCATGCGCGTGTTCGCGCGCAGCAAGATCGCGCGCGTTGACTATGGCGAATCGGTCCTCCGCTGGGACGAATTCCTCGAGGGCGGGCGAAAGCACGGTGGCAAGCTGCCCGAGATCGACCCGCAGGCGCTGGCCTTGCTGCAATATACCGGCGGGACGACGGGGACGCCGAAGGGCGCGATGCTCACGCATTCCAATCTGTCGATCAACGCGCAGCAGGTTGCCGGGCTCAATCCCTATGGCGACCCTTCGCACGAGGTCTTCATGGGCGCGTTGCCGTTCTTCCATGTCTTTGCCAACACGGCACTGCTCAACCACGCGGTGGTGACAGGGGCGGCGATAGCCATGGTCCCGCGGTTCGATGCCAAACAGGTCCTCCAGACGATCGAAAAGCACGGGGCGACCGGATTTCCGGGCGTGCCGACGATGTTTCAGGCGTTGCTCGACCATCCCGACCTGGACAAGACCGACGTGTCGAGCCTGCGGGTATGCATCTCGGGCGGCGCACCGCTCCCTGCGCCCCTGCGCGAGAAGTTCGAAGCCAGGACCGGCGTACGGCTGGTTGAAGGCTACGGCCTTACCGAGAGTTCGGGTGTAATATCGACCAATCCCTACGAAGGCATACGCAAGCCGGGGACCATCGGTCAGGTTGTCATGCAGACCGAAGTGCTGCTGCTCGACAAGGAAGATCCCAGCGTCCTCGCGGCGGAAGGCGAGCCGGGCGAGCTCGCACTCCATGGTCCGCAGATCATGCAGGGCTATTGGAACCGGCCCGATGCAGCGAAGGACGTGTTCGTCGAGCATCAGGGCAAGACCTGGCTGCGCACCGGCGACGTCGCCACGCTCGACAGCGACGGCTTTCTCGAAATCGTCGATCGGATCAAGGACATGATCGCGGTGGGCGGGTTCAAGGTCTTCCCCAGCCAGGTCGAAGACGTCCTGCTCGACCATCCGGGGGTGAAGGAAGCGCTCGTGATCGGACGGCCCGATTCCTATCGCGGCGAAGCGCCGGTGGCCTATGTCACGCTAAACGCCGACGCTCAGGCGACCGGCGAGGAACTGCGCGACTGGCTCAATGCCCGCGTGGGCAAGCACGAACGTGCCGACGAAGTGGTGATCCGTGCCGATCTGCCCAAGACCATGATCGGCAAACTTGATCGCAAGGCGCTGCGCGCCGAAGTGCTCGGCTGACCATTCGACAAGGCCGCCTGCGTTCGCACGCAAGCGGTCTCGTGATGTAGCAAGGGCTAGAGGTCAGCCGGCGACGGTCAGCTCGGGCTTTGCCGAGCTTGACGAAGGCGCGGTAGCCGCGCCGCTCTTGGCGTTGCGATGCGCGAAGCGTCCTTCGACCTGCGCGCCCTGTTCGATCGTGAGCGCATCGTAGAAGACGTCGCCGGTGATCTTGGCAGTCTTGAGGATCACGAGTTCACGCGCGGTGATCGATCCCTCGACGGTGCCGGCAAGCCGGGCGGTTTCCGCCTTGATCGCGCCCTTGACCGTGCTGGTTTCGCCCTGGACGAGCGCGGAGCAGGCGATATCGCCTTCGACCGCGCCATCGACATGCAAATCTGCCGAAGCGGTGATGTCGCCGGTGATCGCGAGGTCCGATCCGAGGACCGAGAAGGTGGAATTGCTCTTGCTGGCCATGCGCTCGCGTCCCTGATTACTTGGTACGGGCGGGGTTGGGGCTCCGCCGGATTTCTTCGAGAACATCAGGAGCGGTCTCCAGGAAAGTGCGCGGATTGACCGCGCGATTGTTGATACGCACCTCGAAGTGGAGATGCGGGCCGGTCGAACGGCCGGTATTGCCGATGGCCCCGATCGTCTCGCCCGCGGCGACGCGCTGGCCGACTTTCGCGTTGAAGCGCGACATATGCGCATAGCGCGTCATCAGGCCGTTGCCGTGCGTGATCTCGACCGTCTTGCCATAGCCGCCCTTCCAGCCGACGAAGCTGACGCGGCCGTCCGAGGCGGCGCTGATCGGCGTACCGATGGCCCCGCGGAAGTCGAGGCCCTTGTGCATCGCCCCGCCGCCGTTGAACGGATCGCGGCGGAAACCGAAGCCGCTGGAAATCATGTCCTTATGCGCCGGCGTCACCTGCGGCACGCCCGCGAGGCCACGCTCGAGCGCATCCATGCGTGCGATCGACAGGCCGAGGCGCACGAAGCGCGGGTCGATCGAACCATCGGCTTCGGTGGCGAGGTTTTCGAACGGACCACCCATCGCGCCGCGTTCAGCGGTGCGGATCATGCTCGCAGAATCGAGTCCGAGCTTCTCGAGCGCCGCGGCAGCGCGTTGGGCGCGCCAGTCGGCATAATGCGTGAGACCTTCGACCAGTGCGAGCTGGCGTGCTTCGATACGGGCGAGTTCGGCGGCTTCGGGAAAGGCTGCACTGACCTTCTCGACCGTCTCGGCAGCCTCCGACGCGCTGTCGCTGACGCTGCTGAATGCCTTGAGGTCTTCGGGCAGCGCCTCGCCCATCGCTTCGAGGAATTCCATGCGGCGGTTGAGGTCGTCCTTCACCGCGGCAATGTCCGCGCCATAGGCATCGACGCGCTCTTCGGCCGTGGCGACGCGGGCTTCGCGGTCGCGGAGCGAAAGCCGCTCGGTTTCCGCGCGATACTGCGTCCAGCCGGCAATCGCGACCGACGCGGCACATACCACCAGCGCAGCCAGCGCCAGCGCTGCTGCCGTCATCTGGACCTTGGAGGATATGGTTATGAAGCGCACTTGGCCTTCGGATCGCATGAAGAATTCGCGATCCGGAAACCAGCTGCGCACGCGATTCGCCAAGCCAATGATGGCGTTGCTGTTGCTCAAAACGACCCGTCCCTTATGGTCTTTTCACGTCCCACAGCCGGGCTACCAAACGATGGTTATGAAATCGAATCGCGGTTCCCACAAAATCCACGAGTCGAAGCATCGATGGGACGAGTCGTTTTTATACAATCTTTCAGGGGATCGATTTTGCTTGCCGAAACGAAGTCCAATATTCCCAAGGGCTTAGAATTTTCAAGGGTCGAATCGGGCAAGCCATTGTATAAGAACGACAAATTCCGGGGCAGAGC
>Ga0208453_100143_pt1 | contig 13582 bp, 18 predicted proteins | sample Virmet3737_250_FD_185738 | JGI IMG/M metagenome (GOLD analysis project Ga0208453, IMG submission 185738) | Marine viral communities from the Southern Atlantic ocean transect to study dissolved organic matter and carbon cycling - metaG 3737_250... | ecosystem: Environmental > Aquatic > Marine >...
GCCCTTGGGAACTGCACCGACCAGCGAAGCAAGGCGCTTGGCGTCCACGGTGGTCGCGAGCTTGTCGCCATCGGCAAGCGCCAGCTGCTGCCGGAACTCGATATCGAGGTTGCTGGTGACGATCTCCAGCGTATCGCCGTCTGCTTTCAAGCGTACGTTGGACAGGATCGGAATAGCGTTCCGTCCCTCGACTACAGCGGCGGCAAGCTTCATTGCTCGCGCCAGCGTAGCCGCTTCGATTGTCACGCTCATCTCGCCTCTCCCAGTGTCGATTGCCCGCAGCCCTTGCCCGCCGCCAGCACGGTCACCACGCGTGGCGCGTTGCGGCCGCCGCTGCGCACCGCGATGCGCTTTTCGCTCACGAGCCGGTCGAACAGATATTGTGCCCGCCTGCGCCCGCGTGGGCCTCGGTTGAGCCCGATCTCCACCGCCAGGCTCGCATTGCTGGGGCATGCCGCCCCGCGCGCCGCGCACCGCCGCAGAACCTGCAGCAAGGCGCGCATCTGGCTTCGCGTGTCGGCTGCATCGCGCTCGGCCTCACCCCCCCGGCCCTGCGCAGCGGCAGGCACGCCCGCATTTCTTCGCGCGCAATAGTCGAAACAATGCGCGCGCGTGGCGCGCCGCTGGAACAGTTCCACATGGCCCTGCGCCGCCCAGGCGCGCGCCAGCTTCGCCGCGTCCTGATCGCCCAGCGCGGGCGTCGTGGCATAGGTGATCGTATCGCCCGCCGCCGCACCCGCCAGCCAGTCGCGCATTTCCTGTGGGTCGGCATAGGTACCCAGAGGCCCGATGCTGAAACCGGGCGGGTCGTCGCGCTTCATGGATGCCGCCGCGCTCATGGCTCACCCACCGCAGCCACGCGCACCGGCGCCGCCGCCTTGCCCTGCATGGCGCGCACCTGGGCCCGTCCCTGCGCGGCCTTGTCGATCAGCTCGTCCAGCTCGCGCTCGATCTTGGCCAGTTCCGCATGGTCGAGCCGGTCGTCATCCGCCAGCCCTTCGCGCAGCGCATCCGCCACGTCGCCCACTTCCTTGACCAGCGCGACCACCTGCATGGGCAGGCCCGATGCGTCACCGAAATCCTCGGGCAGGCGGATGAAGACACCGCCCGCCATCTTGGCCAGCGCAATGGTGATGAACGGCCGCCCCGCCCGCCGCTCAAGCTCGGGGACGAAGCGCAGCGGAAGGAATTTCTCGCGGTCCTGGTCGCTCGCCCAGCGATGCACCACCGACTTGGACCGGTCGATATACGACGCCGCCGCCTCATAGCCGTGCAGCTCGTCGACCAGGTCCGCGGTCGCGATCTTGAGGTCGCGCTCCCGGCGCGTCAGCCCGCTCATGCCCCGCCCCGCTGCATTTGGGTCTCGCCCGAAATCGCGCTATCGCGGCCACAGCAATGGGGGGCCTTGCCATGGAAATTATCGACTTCATTCACGATGGGGACCTCGAGATCGGTCTCTCCACCGACGACGACGGCACCGATGTCGTCTGCCTCCGGTTCGATGAGGCCGACCGCCGCCGCGAACTGCGCCTTTATTACCGGGTCGAACACTTCGTGGCCGTGGCCGACCACCTGCGCTCCGTCGCCGACAGGCTTGTCCACGCCGCCGCCACCGAAAACAAATAGCCGGGACAGCACGATCGGCTGCTTCGCGCCGAGGGATGCAAAGCCGCTCATGCCGCCGCACTCCCGTCTGCGCGCAGTGCTGCGCCCGGGCCACCGGGCGACCGGGGGGAAACTTCCTTGGCCCGTCCCTCTGCCGGCGCGCCCGCCTGCCCGCTAACACCAACCACATGAGCCAGCGCCTGCGCCTCTTCCGCCACCAGACCGTCCGGCCAGTTCGCCGGATCGGCGAGGAACTCGGCGAAGCGCGTCAGCGTGGTCGTCGTGGTCGATGCCCCGGGGTTGTTCTCGAGCCGGGTAAAGAACCCGCCATCGTTGATGGCCAACCTGCCAAGGCGCCCCGGCTTGGCATCATTGGCGGCACACCAGCTTGCACAGGCGATGCGCAAACGGTCTTCGAGCGTAAGGGGCTGGGGAGCGTTCATGCCGCGCCTTATCATGGATATTTCCATGCCTCGTCAAGTTGAAATTTCCACAATTCCAACCCCCGCTCCTGTGTGGGAATATCCACACATGGCACAAACCGAAGAAAATCCGCTGAAATCTCGCATTCGTGAGCGGCTCGAAGTCACGGGCAAGTCGATGCACGCCATCTCGAAGGCGATCGGCGCCAATGCGGGATACGTTCGCGACCTGCTGGATCCGGCCAAGAACACGATGCCTACGATCGACAAGCTTCGCGCGATCGCCCAGGAACTCGACACCTCTGTCGACTATCTGTCAGGCGACAGCGACGCACCCGATGTCGTCCGCAGCGAAGTCACCCTTTCGGACAAGCACATCGACTGGCGCGGCCCGGATCGCGCCGAACCCGGCATTCCGCTGGTCGGCACCGGCGATTGCGCGGATCTCGAAGTCTGCGATGTGAGCGGCGACATGATCCAGATTCAGCGCTCCAGCTTCGATCCTGACCATCACGTCCGAATGCTGCAGCGACCGCCGGCTCTGCGCGGCCAGACCGATCTTTACGCCGTCTATTTCCATGGCGAGAGCATGGAGCCACGCTTCGAAGCTGGCGAGGTCGGCATCGTCGATCCCCGACGCCCCGTGCGCACCGGCGATTACGTACTCGTCCAGCTGAACGGGGGCGACAGCGACGATGTGATCAGCGTGTTGGCCAAACGCCTGGTCCGCCAGAACGCGCAGGAAATAATCCTGGAACAGTTCAACCCGGCCGTTACCTTCTCCGTACCCAAGAGCAAGGTGACCCGCGTTCACCGCATCCTGCAACAGACTGAATTATTGTTTGGGTAGTTACGAAGCCGCTCCGGACTTGATCGGGAAACTGCCCTCTCTTTAACTTGGAACGCCGCCGCCCTTGCGTTGACTCCGCAGCGCAATCCAACCGACCCCGATCGCGATGATCGTCGCGAGCACCCCCAATATCTCTTCTTTAAAGCCTTGCCATACGGCACTGGCTTTCTGTCCCAAGGTGGAGTTGACTGTGATCTCCTGATCCCAGGTTTCGATTGGGTCGCTATGCCGTCCTTCTTCGGTTGTCGCTACATTGTAGAGTTTCAGGGTTAGCACGAACTTCGCGGTAGTAGTCGGCGTCACCCACCATTCGAAAGTCGTATCTCGGTCCGATCGAAGCGTCGCCTCCATTGAACCGATCGGCTGTAGCTCGACTGACTTGCGCGAACTCGTCAAGCTGGCTTCGACACGTTCGGTCAATAGAGCCTCGCCGCCGCGGAGCGTCCCGGGCAGCCCCATGGTTCCGCGCATTAATTGTGCGCGCGTACCACTGCCGATCTTCAGTGTCAGTCTAGTCGGCTGCTCCAGCGGCATCGATCGCGTTTCATTGTAGACGATGGGGCGCAGCGCCGTGCGGCTAAGCGCCATGTCTCCGCGCCGCGACCACGTCGCCCCTTCACTTACGGAATTACCTGAAAGCGGGTCCTCGGCACTTTCATTGATGGTGTCTACGCCGCTGAACCAAACCACGGCGAACAAACCGATCAGAGCAATCAGCACGTTGCTTCTAGCCTTGATCTCGCGCTTCTTGCCCTCGCTATCCTCGGCCATTCAACTGCCCCGCCAATCAGCCCCCTAAAATTAATCGGCTGAACTTTGCCGGGTGGGAAGCCCGCACACAATGGCCATGGAAATTTCCACATGCCTCGTTGACAATGGATTTTTCCATGGATATTTCCGCAAGCATTGCAACGGAGATTGCCATGCTGGCCCTACCCTCAGAATTCCCCCACGCCGGATCGAAGGCTTTCATCGGCGGAACCGCCGATCCCGTCACGATCATGCGCCGCAATGCCGATGGCACCGCGCTGGTCCGGGTCGATCCCCGCCCCCACTATCCGCGCAACCGCGACGCTAGCGGCAACCGCACGGTCCCGCTGGGCGACCTTCACGAAACCGAACGCGCGGCCTTCGAGGCTGCGGTCCCCGGCACGAAGCGGAGCAGGACGCCCGGGCGATGACCGCGCTTGCCCCCCTCGCTCTTGCCGAGCTGCACCAGCGCAAGGCCTCGGTCGATTCCGCGGTCGCTGCGGGCTTCTACCCGCGCGAGAAAGGCGAACGTCTGCTGCGCTGCTGGCTGTCGATCGCGCTCGCCGCGGGTGCCGACCCCGGCGGTTGCAGCGCCCTGCTCGGCATATGGGCCGAAGAACACGGCTTCGACGGCCGGCTCGCCCGCATCGTCCTGCTCGACGACGGACCGCCGCGGGAAGAATGGCTGGCCGAAATCGCCCGCGCCCGCGACGCTGCGGGCAATAAAGCCCGCGCCCACCCGACAGACCTGAAGCTGTCCGCACGCCACCACGCGCTCGACAGCCTCTGCATCTACCTCGGCGGCCCAAGCGAAATGCAGACCGCCCAGCGCGACCAGTCCTCATGCAGCGCAGCGGTAGGGCGACGTGGAAGCCAAACGGCCTCATGCAGCGCAGCTGTAGGCCAACTGGACACGGAAGCGGCATGAACACCGCCGCCCTTATCCTCCTAGCGGCTATCGCTGGCACCACGGCAATTTCGCTGGTCGACAGCGCGCAGCGTGCTGTCAGCGCCCTTGCGCAGATCTCCCGCGAGTTACACCGATGAGCTGCCCCCCGCTCGTGATCGCGGCTCGCATGGCCACCATCCGCCAATGGATGGACGCCCACGCCTTCAGCGCGCTCCAAGCCGCTGTCGACGCCAAGCTGGCGCGCGCCTGATGACCGCACGCCGCCGCCTCGTTCCCACTGCAGAGGTGGAACAGCATATCGAGTTGCTGCGCCGTATGGGCGTTGCGATCGGCGCAGTTGACATCCGCTCCGACGGCGTAACAATCTACCCACCGCAGCAGCAGCCGGGGAATGACTATGACCGCTGGAAGGCGCAGGGCCGCCCGAGTGGTTCATAAACTTCACATCGTCGAGAAGAAGCGCAAGGCGGGCTCACGCTGGTACGTCTACGCTTGGCGCGGCGGGCCGCTGATCCACAAGCAGGATATCGAACGCCCGGTGGTCGACACGCGCCTGCTCGACCTTGCCGCGCATGAGCGCCAGCGCCTCGCCGGCAGCGCCGAACGCACGCTCGATGCCGTGATCGACGACTATCGCGCCAGCCCCGAATTCGACCGGCTCGCCGACCCTACCAAGCGCGACTATCGCCGCTGGCTCGACCGTATGTCCGCCCGATTCGGCCCCTGCCCGCTCGGCGCGTTCGAGGACCGCCGGATGCGCGGCGATATCATCGCCTGGCGCAACGAATGGGCCGATCGGCCACGCACCGCCGATAAGGCATCCGTGATGATGGCGACCGTTCTTGGCTGGGCGCTCGAGCGCGGTGAGCTCAGCATCAACGTCGCCGCGAAGATCCCGCACCTGCACCGCGTCAACAAGGCCGACCAAGTCTGGGAACGCCACCACATGCGCGCGATGACCGCCGCGCCCGCGCACCTCCGCAACGCCCTGCTGCTGGCAGGCCTTACCGGCCTTCGCCTCGGTGACCTAGTGCGGCTCGACTGGTCACAGGTGGGCCCGAAGGCGATCATCGTCGAACGCACGCGCAAGCGCGGCGGCCGCGCGGTCATACCGCTTCTGCCCGAAACACGGCTGCTGATCGATCGGCTCGCTGCCGACAGCAAACGCGAAGGACCGGTGCTGCGAAACAGCCGCGGCCAGGGGTGGACGGAAAGCGGCCTAGGCAGTGTGTTCCAGAAAGCCAAACCGGCCGGGTTCGATCGCACGATCCACGATCTGCGCGGTACCTTCGCCACCCGCCTGATCATCGCTGGATTGACCGACCAGGAGGCCGCGATGGTGCTGGGCTGGACCGCCAAGCGCATAGCCGGGATCCGCGCCCGCTACGTCGACGAAGAGCGCGTGATCGTGAGCCTGGCCGACCGGCTATCAGCGTAGAGTTTACAGTCGGCTGTAAACTCTTTCGAGCCACCATCTCTAAGTCATTGAAAAATGGTAGCGGAGGAGGGACTTGAACCCCCGACACGCGGATTATGATTCCGCTGCTCTAACCACCTGAGCTACTCCGCCCCAAAGAGGCATGCCGGGGCAATAGCCCGCTCGGCAGGCAGCGCGTTTAGGGCGGTCGGGGCATGCGGTCAACCGCGCAAATGCGTATTGTCCGTGATTTCTTCAGGCGGTCGCGTTCGGGGGCCTGCGGGGCGCCGTTTGCCGCCGGTTGACAGCGCATCGAACAGGCCGGGCAGCGCGCCATTTCCGGGGTGCCGCCGACACCTGACGCGCACCACCTGAGCGGCGATCGGCGGGCACGCTTAGGGTGCGGCGGTGCCGCGAAAGGCGAAGTCCCGCACCCGCTCCCACGGGCCGCCGCGGTAACGAAACAGTTCGAGGCCGCGAAAGGCGAACGGCGCCGGGGCGATCGTCCCCGCCAGCTGCGCCTGCAGCGCCTTCGCTTCCTTGCCCGTGACCTTGTTCTGGATCGTGACATGCAGGCGCGGACGCTGCTGGTCCTGCTGTGTCAGCAATCCGTGAAAGTGATCGGCAATGATGCCGCGCAGATCGAGCATGGCGGGCGCAGACAGCTTGATCGCGGTGCCCCGCCCCAGCGACATCAGCCCTTCGACCTGCCCCGGTACCGGCGCGAATTCCGCCGCCATGCGCTTGAGTACGCTGCAGGCTTCCGCCTCGCACATCGCCGGCAATGCGTGGAACAGCGTGACATGCGCTTCGAGATAATTGCGTTCAGGCGGGAAATGGGCAGTGCGCAGCGCGGTGAAACGCGCATGCAGATCGCGCGGGAGCTGCGCGGTGAGGATCAGCGGAGCGTCTTCCCCGCTCACATTTCCCCGCGCTGGCGGCGGATTTCGAACCACTTGGCGACGTTGCGGTTATGCTCTTCCAGCGTTTCCGCGAAGGCATGGCCACCGGTACCATCGGCAACCATGTAGCGCGCGCTCGTTTCCGCCGGGTCCAGCACCGCCGCGATCGCCTCGCGCCCGGGATTGGTGATCGGACCCTTGGGCAGGCCGACCATCGTATAGGTGTTGTAATCGTTGATCGCGGCGATTTCGGACTGGCGGATGCGCCGGCCCAGCGGCTTGCCCTTGGTCAGCGGGTAGATGATGGTGGGATCGGCCTGCAGCAGCATGCCGTCCTTGACCCGGTTCGAATACAGACCGGCGACCATCCTGCGTTCCCGTGCGACGCCGGTTTCCTTTTCCACGATCGATGCGAGGATCACGGCCTTCTGGACGCTGTCGACCGCAATATCGTCCGCGCGCTTGGGCCAGGCTTCGGCGAGATAGTTCTGCATCGCCGCCTGCATCCGCGCAAGCACTGCGCTGCGCGCCTCGCCGCGTTCGAAATCATAGGTATCGGGCAGCACCGAGCCTTCGACCGGCACCGGAATTTCGCCGGTCAGGTGATCTTCCGCCATCAGCCGTTCGTGGACGAGGATCGACGGCAGGCCTTCGGGGATGGTGACGAAGCGACGGATCACCTCGCCATGCTGGAACGTGTCGAGGATCGCGGCGCTGCTGGCGCCGGCGGGGAGCAGGAATTCGCCGGCCAGGATCGGATCCGACGAGCCGAGGATCTTGGCGCGCAGCAGGAATCCCTGCGGATCGGCGATCACGCCTTCCTCGGCCAGCTTCTCGGCGACCGAGGTCAGGCTCGCACCCGAGGGGACGATGAAATTCGTATCCTCCTCGATCTCGGCACTGCCCCACCATCCCGAGACGAACCAGATCGCCGCGATGGCAAGGACCAGCGAGAGGACGCCTGCGAGGAGGCACCCGGCCTTTTTCACGTCAATCGACCTTCTGGACGATCAGCGAGGCATTGGTGCCGCCGAATCCGAAGCTGTTGTTGAGCGCTGCGCGGACTTCGCGCTGCTTGGCCTGCTTGGGCACGAGATCGACGCCTTCGGTGCCTTCGTCCGGATTGTCGAGATTGAGCGTGGGCGGCACGATCTGGTCGCGGATCGCGAGGATGCAGAAAATCGCCTCGACCGCGCCGGCGCCGCCGAGCAGGTGCCCGATCGCCGATTTGGTGCTGCTCATCGACGCGCCGCTGAGATCGTCGCCCAGCACGCGCTTGACCGCGCCGAGCTCGATCGTGTCGGCCATGGTCGACGTGCCATGCGCGTTGACGTAATCGATATCGCCGGGCGCGAGACCGGCCTTCTTCAGCGCCATGCGCATTGCCAGTTCGGCACCCTTGCCCTCGGGATGCGGCGCGGTGACGTGATAGGCATCGCCCGACAGGCCGTAACCGGTGACTTCGGCGTAGATCGTCGCGCCGCGCGCCTTGGCGTGTTCGTATTCCTCGAGCACCACCACGCCCGCGCCTTCGCCCATGACGAAACCGTCGCGGTCCTTGTCGTAGGGGCGGCTGGCCTCGGTCGGCCGGTCGTTCATGCTCATGTTGAGCGCGCGGGCCTGCGCGAAGCCGGCCACGCCCAGCGGGTTGATGGTGCCTTCGGCCCCGCCCGCCAGCATGACGTCGGCATCGTCGAGCGCGATCATCCGCGCGGCATCGCCGATCGAATGCGCGCCGGTCGAACAGGCGGTCACCACCGCGTGATTGGGGCCCATCAGGCCGTACTTGATGGAGACCTGGCCCGAGATGAGATTGATCAGCCGCCCGTGGACGAAGTGCGGCGACACGCGGCCCGGACCGCGTTCGTGCAGCACGATGCTTTCCTTCTCGATCCCCGGCAGACCGCCGATGCCCGAACCGATCGAGACACCGGTGCGCAGCTTGAGCTCGTCGTCCATGTCGACAAGACCCGCATCCTCGAGCGCCTGGCCCGCCGCGTCGATGCCATAGACGATGAACGGATCGACCTGCCGCTGGACCTTGTGATCGACGCGCTTGTCGGGATCGAAGCCGAATTCATGATCCTTGGGCTTCACCTCGCAGGCGATGGTGCATTTCTGCCCCTCGGTGTCGAAGCGCGTGATTTGCGCGGCTCCGCTCTTGCCCGCGATCAGGTTCTTCCAAGAAGTCTCCACGTCCCCGCCGAGGGGGGTGACGAGGCCAAGTCCGGTTACGACCACACGACGCATGTAATTCTCCGCAGATAAGACAACAGGCCCGGCCCGCTATGGGGTCGGGCCTGTCCGGTCCCGCATATAGTGCGGGATTCGAAAAGCGCGAGCCTTAGCCCTTGTGCTCTTCGATATACTTGGTCGCGTCGCCGACGGTGGTGATCTTCTCGGCCGCATCGTCGGGGATTTCGACGCCGAATTCCTCTTCGAAGGCCATGACCAGCTCGACGATGTCGAGGCTGTCCGCACCGAGATCGTCGATGAAGCTGGCTTCCTGGGTGACCTTGTCGGCCTCGACGCCGAGGTGCTCGACGACAATTTTCTGCACGCGGTCGGCAGTATCGCTCATTTGTATCCCTCTCGAATTTGGGGGTTTCTGAATTGCCAATCGCCCTAATCAACGGAGCGGCGCAGCGCAAGGGCAACTCGCCGTGTACCCCGGACCCAAACGCGTTGCGGTCGATTTCCCCTTCATAGCACACACTGCAAAAAGGGAAGTAAAACAATGGCTAGCACCGTTTTCAAGAGCCTCACCGACACCACTTTCGATTCCGTCGAAGGCTATCGCCAGGCGGCCGAAACCGCCAACAATCCGCAGCTGACGCAGGCCCTGCAGCAGCGCGGCCAGGAACGCGGCCAGACGCTGCAGCAGATGAATGCCGAACTGCAGCGCCAGGGCGAGGAACTGGTCACCAAGGGCACGCTGACCGGCGAAGCGCACCAGATGTGGCAGAGCGTAACCGCCGCCTTCGAGAACAACGACGAAGCGGCCGCAGAGCGCGTCGAGGAAGGCGAGGACTACATCAAGAACAAGTTCCAGCAGGCACTCGAGAGCGACCATCTCGAAGTGCAGGAGCGCGCGGTCGTCCAGCAGGCATATAGCGAGATCTGTGCCGGCGAACGCTTCGGCGACTTCGCCGCGAAGCAGTTCGACTGACATATCCCTGAATAACGAAGAAAGGGCGCGGGATCCGGTCCCGCGCCCTTTTTCGTTCGCGCTGCGCGGCTTGTCGCCCTGCGCTTGCCGGTCAGTCGCCCGCGCGGTCGACGCGGGTCGCCTCTGCCCCCTGCGGCTTGGGCGCATCGACGGTCCGGATATGGACATCGCGCAACTGGCGCGGACTGACGAGGCTGGGTGCACCCATCATCAGGTCCTGCGCCTTCTGGTTGAGCGGGAAGGCAATCACTTCGCGGATATTGGGTTCGTCCGCCAGCAGCATCACGATCCGGTCGATCCCCGGGGCCGAACCGCCATGCGGCGGGGCGCCGAGCTTGAACGCCTCGATCATGCCGCTAAAGTTCTCGTCGACATCGGCCTGGCTGTATCCGGCTAGTTCGAAAGCCTTGTACATGATGTCCGGGCGGTGGTTCCGGATCGCGCCCGAGGACAGCTCGTAGCCGTTGCAGACGATGTCGTACTGCCACGCGAGGATGTCGAGCGGGTCCTTGGTTTCCAGCGCTTCCATCTCGCCCTGCGGCATCGAGAAAGGGTTGTGGCTGAAATCGATTTTCTTCTGTTCTTCGTCATATTCGAACATCGGGAAATCGACGATCCAGCAGAACTTGAAGCAGCCTTCCTCGATCAGGCCGAGTTCCTCGGCCACGCGGGTACGCGCGGCGCCGGCCAGCTTGGCGGCGTCCTTTTCCTTGCCCGCGGCGAAGAACAGGCCGTCGTTTTCGCCCAGCCCCAGCTCGGCATAGAGCTTTTCCATGCCTTCGGTGCCGTGGTTCTTGGCGATCGGCCCGCCGAACTCGCCGCCCTTGCGGGTGACATAGCCGAGCCCGGCAAAACCTTCGCGGCGTGCCCAGTCGTTCATTTCGTCGAAGAACTTGCGGCTCTTCTCATGCGTGCTCGGTGCGGGAATCACCCGGACCCGGCCGCCGCCGCCCACGATCTTCTCGAACAGGCCGAAGCCGGAGGTTTCGAAGTGTTCGGTCACGTCCGAGATGATCAGCGGATTGCGCAGGTCGGGCTTGTCGCTGCCGTATTTGAGCATCGCTTCGGCATAGGGGATGCGCGGGAACTCGCCCGCGGGCGTGACGCTCTTGCCGCCCGAGAATTCCTCGAACACGCCGGCCAGCACGGGCTCGATCGTCTGGAAGACGTCTTCCTGCGTGACGAAGCTCATCTCGAAATCGAGCTGGTAGAATTCGGGGCTGCGGTCGGCGCGCAGGTCTTCGTCGCGGAAGCATGGCGCGATCTGGAAGTACCGGTCGAAGCCCGCCACCATCAACAGCTGCTTGAACATCTGCGGAGCCTGCGGAAGCGCATAGAAATGGCCGGGATGCAGGCGGCTGGGGACCAGATAGTCGCGCGCGCCTTCGGGGCTCGATGCGCCGAGGATCGGGGTCTGGAACTCGCTGAAGCCCTGCTCGATCATCCGGCGGCGCAGCGAGGTAATGACCCGGTTGCGCAGCATGATATTGGCGTGGACACGCTCGCGGCGCAGATCGACGAAACGGTATTTGAGGCGCGTTTCCTCGGGATAGTCCTCTGCCGAATTGACGATCAGCGGCAGGTCGTCGGCACGGCTCTGGACGTTGACCGAGCGCGCGAAGACCTCGATTTCGCCGGTCGGCAGGTTGGCGTTGACCGCAGCGCCGTCGCGGGCCTTTACCACGCCGTCGATGGTGACCACCGATTCCAGCTTCATCTTGTCGAGGATCGGCAGCGCCTCGCTGTCCTCGTCGGCTACGATCTGGGTGATGCCGTAATGGTCGCGCAGATCGACGAACAGCACGCCGCCATGGTCGCGCTTGTTGTGGACCCAACCCGACAGGCGAACGGTTTCGCCGACATTGTCCTTGGTCAGCTGGGCGCAGGTATGGGTGCGGTAGGCGTGCATGAAAAGCTCGATCTTTCTGCCGGAATCGGATGGGACCGCGCGCGCATCCGGGCGCGGCGCGAAAGCGCGCCCCTAACAGCCATCGAGGGCTGTTTTGTCAAGATTCGTCTGGTCTGGAAGGTCAGGCGATTCGCGCGCGCCGCAGCGCCCGCAGCGCGGCCGCACGCAGCCAGGGCCGCGCCCCCGGCGCCGGCAAGCGCACGCGGTAGCGGCCAAGCAGGCCGTTCAGGGCCCAAGCATCGTCCTGCATCAGGCTGCTGTGCGAGCGCCAGGTTACCGAGAGCGAGATCGACGGTTCGGCCCCGACCGTGACCGTGTGCGGGGCCTTGAAGGGAACGTGGAGCGCATCGCCCGGGGCAAGGTCGAAAGGCCAGCCCTGTGCTGCCAGTTCGGGCCGCCAGTCGAGCAGATTGTCGCCGCTGCGGTGGAAACGTTCATTGTCCGACCGGGACGGCAGGCCGCAGGATGGCGGCAGGATCGTGAACCGTTTGCGTCCCGATATCTGGAACAGGATATTGTATTCCGGATCGAAATGCAGCGGGGTGACAAGCCCCGGCGAACTGATGAACAGGAAGGCGGTGGGTTTGACGATCGCGCCGGTACGCGTTTCGACCACCGGCGCCACAGCCTGCAGGATATCGGCGACGAGCGGCGCGAAATCGGGCCATCTGTCCAGTTCGCGCAGCATGATCCAGCGCTTCGTGCCGTCGAGCCCATGCACCAGCGCCCGCAGATCCGCCGGGTGTTCGGGCAAAACGCGAAAGCGCTGCTGCGGCGTATCCTCGCGTATCTCGATCAGTGCGCGATCAGCTGCCGCGATGGTATCGGCCAGCCGCGACCAGTCGAAGCACGGTTCGATGTCGAGCCTGTGCGAAAGCAGGTGCGCGGCTTCGGGATAGGCCCGCCACAGCGGCGCGCGGTCGAAGCCGGGCGTGGCTGCGACTGCATCGAAAGCATGCTGGAATTCCATGCGGGACATGGGGTGTACCATGGCACGCAAGCGTTAAGACCGCCTTGACCCGGCCCCGTGCAGGTCTAAAGCGGCGCGCATCGCGACGGTGCATAGCTGCATGGCCGTGATTGCAGGCAGCGCGCACAGCCCGCTAGCCTGCCCTTGCGGGATGACCCCGCGCATTCATGGGCCCCGGCCCGGGGGCGGTACTCCGCCCGACAGAAACGAAAAGATACGATGAAAATCCACGAACTTATAACCGAAACCGAACCGCTGGCGGAACTGTGCGAGCGGCTGGGCCAACACGAATTCGTGTGCGTCGACACCGAATTCATGCGCGAGAACACCTTCTGGCCCGAACTCTGCCTCGTGCAGATCGGCAATGGTGAAGAAGCCGCTGCGATCGACCCGCTCGCACCCGGGATCGACCTGGCCCCGCTGTGGGACCTGCTGTGCGACAATGATGACGTGCTCAAGGTCTTCCATGCAGGCGGACAGGACGTCGAGATCGTCTACAATTTCACCGGCAAGACGCCGCAGCCGATCTTCGACACGCAGATCGCGATGATGGCGATCAGCCAGTCCGAACAGATCGGCTATGCCAATCTGGTCGAAAGCTGGCTGGGACTGACGATCGACAAAGGTGCGCGCTTTACCGACTGGAGCCGCCGCCCGCTCACCGATCGGCAGATCGAA
>Ga0208453_100154_pt1 | contig 13084 bp, 16 predicted proteins | sample Virmet3737_250_FD_185738 | JGI IMG/M metagenome (GOLD analysis project Ga0208453, IMG submission 185738) | Marine viral communities from the Southern Atlantic ocean transect to study dissolved organic matter and carbon cycling - metaG 3737_250... | ecosystem: Environmental > Aquatic > Marine >...
GGATTATGCGACCAAGTGGTTATGGTTTTACAATCACCGTCGACCCCACAAAGCCAATGGCGGCAAGCCGCCACTGATGGCTGCGTAAGCTCTACTTTTGGGCGATGCTAAAAATGGGGTGATTACCCACCCACGGACCCGGACATGGCCCTGCTACAGGATATCGACTTGAGTATTCTTGGGGCGGATGCGGAATTGTATGACCGGTATGAAGGGTGGATTCGGCAGGAATATGAGTTTGTGCCGGAAGAAGCGTTTCGGAAAGGGCGTAGTGCGGTGTTGCAGAGTTTTCTGGATCAGGATGTGATTTATCACACGATAGAGTTGAGGGAGCGGCTGGAAGTGTCGGCGCGAGATAATCTTAGCCGGGCATTGGCGAAGCTTTCAGAGGACTAATTACCGCGAGCTTGGACAAATGGAAAAACTGCCCCTGCGCTCTGACTTTATTTGATCCTTCTACCGTTCTTATCAAACTTAAATTCACGAAACCTTTCACCCGGAATTCCAGTAAACACCTCGCGGATAGTGAAATTATATGTTCCGTCACTTTGCATCCCTAACCAAGCATATTCTACGTTTCCGTCATGGTCACAATTAGAAATTGTGCCCACAGGAATTTCTTTGTTACCACCAAAGCTAAGGTATAAATTTGAGTTTTCGTACGAGTATGCTACTGCATCAAGGCGGAATTCATGAGCACTATAGGATGCGTCACTTTCAAAAACTCTATATTTGACAGGAAATAGTGTCACTGGATATGTGCTTTCAAAATCAGTCCACTTACCTAAAATATTTGACCCAGCTTCCCACTTTAGCGCAAACACCCCGTCTACGCTGCCATCAGATCGCTCACCCAATATGAGATAAGCCCCTTCATCATCGTTAGAACCAGTAACAAAGCCACTTAGGCCAATTTCTTTACCTGTATCTTTGTATAAAAATCCACCCTCTCGTTTCTCACCTGATGACCAGTCACAAGAAATGGTCATTTCTATAGGGAGAATATTGGCCGATCGAATTTCACCCTCAAACACTATATCGCCTGCCTGAGCAGAGAGGCAAAAAAATAACGATAAATATCTTTTTTTCATAAGTTATTTTATCTACCTCGAAATCAACCCGCCTATTTTTGGGAGCAGCTACCACTCCACTTGCCAGGCATCAATAAAGGAACGAATCTGCTTATTCCTTTCCACATACTGCTTTAAAAAGCAATAATTTTCCTCAGCAGGCATAGAGGAACCACTAGCAAAGGAAGGGGAACCTATTTCAATACTACAGTTAAGCACATGGAGCTTCTGCCAAAGAAAATCTGACTCATTGATTGATTTAAGTGCTTCCTTACTACTGACACCCCAACCAAAAGGATTGAATTTTTCTTCTTCTATATTCTTTCTAAGAACTTCTCTTAGAGAAACCATTAAATTTATATATCTCTCTTTTTCATCAACTAGCTTTTGATACTCACAGACCTTATTTTCGTACCTACTTAGACCATCAGAGCCGCAATCAAACGAAACGTCAGCATCCACACCCGTAAAAAAGAGAAAAAGCAACAAAAAAACCGAAACTCTCATTACGCCCTCAACTTTTATTTAAACGAAATGAGTGCATCAGGACTTACCTCTCGATTTCTCAATACGGAAAAACCCTGATCTCAACCCCCACCCACTCCCATCCTGAAAGGCAAGAACTCACAATCCTCTAAGCCTTTCATTCATGGCTTCATCTAAGCAATTTTCTAGATTGGAAGATTCCAAACATATACTTTTCAGGTGATCAACCCACTCATATTGTTCATATTTCCTTGCCGAATTCTCATCGCTTCTGGAAATCTCCTCATAAATACGCCTGTCTATTGAGGAAAGACTTTCAGATTCACATATAGTTGTTTCAATTTCCGTCATTGCCAAACCACAATCAAACGATGGCTTTACGACACTCATGTATCGTAAAGCACCCTCTAATATCCCAACCATTTTGCTATGCTCTATTGCTTGGCGGCACAACCCATAATTCAGCGCGCTACTACCAGAACTGGGCGTGAACCCGGGGTACTCATCGAACACGCATTCAACGTGAGCAAGCTTCTGAATAGCTAGCTCCGCTTGCTCAATAAGGTTTTCGACGTAAGCAATGTCTCTTTCGATACGCAAAGAATCTTCTTTATGATCTTTCCCCGATCTCCATTTATTAAAAAAAACAATATCATCGCGCACCCTGCCCTTCAAAAATAAAACATGGTCACGACCAGATTCACAAATAAGGATATACTCAGAATCCGAAAAATCATCTCTATCCGAGCAATCAGAATCCGAAAACGAAAAAACCGGAAAAAAACCAAAAAAACAATAAATTTTATTCTACTCATTACACCCTCAAAATATTTTCCTTTAATCGGGGCCCAAATTCCGAAACAAGGCCTTGCCCTTTGCTACTGAGGATACGAGGCAATACCTTAATCCAAACTTATAATTTTGAGTTATGATTGCCATTCTCGGGAATTTCAAAATGCGTCACACACCCTATTCTGACCACCAGGAGGATTTCTCTCACATTGCTCCAACAGCCTTTTTAGCAGAGATAAATTGTGGATTGTATGGCTGTTCAAACAGGAAGAATAGTTGAAAGATTCCATGCCTCCGCCATTTCCATACAGAGAAATATCGCACTCTTCTTTTGCATACCTCTCTCTTGCAATCTCTAATCTCTCTATCGCCTCCCGCAAGTAAGCCAACCTTTTTTTAGCAGATTCATCCACATCATCTCTAGTGATATAAAAATCTATAAATGATATAAATTTCTTCTTTTCAGATAAGTAATTTTTATCAATAGTGATCGAACGGCAAACCGAGTCGTGACTACTATAAGAAAGCACATCAGGGTCGAAACCCGTGCAATCTGGATCCGCGAACACCTGCGAGCAAAGAAAAAATAGCAGCAAAGACAATTTCCTAATCATAAATAATCCACCATAACGCCTTGCCCAGTTATCGCACATAATTGCGAAACAGCGGGGTCATGTCTTGAATCGTGCGCCTTGATGCACGATGCAAGACATGGAAATACTTATCCGCTCATTCACTTCAGCTCAACTTTTTTAAGATTCCGCATCTCGTTTTCACACTGCTTAGCATCAATTTCATCTATGTCAGCGCTTTTACACTGCAAGCAAAAGTTTAACGTTAGCTTGAAACAATAAAGACCACCGGGTTCGGTCATCCTGGAAACACCTTTACCAAACCCAAAGGAGGTCAAAGTTCTTGGCTCCACTTTGGTATCGCCGGGCTCAACGTCAGTCTCGAAAAATGAACCGTTAGGCAATGACCCGGACAGGACACTATTTACCATCACATCATATTGATTGGCACCACCAGTGAACGCCTGCTCTCTGTATACATAGATTTTGCTCATGGCAGGGTCATCATTAGCCAGCCCCTCATATTTACCGCTGGACACAACCGGCGTGGCGATAGTGCAACCGCCAAAAAATGACATTGATAACGCGATGATGGCTGTTTTTATAACCAATTTCATAACCCTTCCTTTTAAAACTGATCCCCACTAACAACTCGACAATGAGAGACTGAAATCAAGTATTGCTAACTGCATCCCTAATGAGAAACCCGGCCCCGCTTGAAAACCAACCCTAACTCAACCACTTACAAAAATATGTAAGCCATATCCTACATATTCAACTTGCACGCGGGTGAAAAACGGGCGGTGAAATCACCCAATACCAGGTCGACAATAAGCAGGACGCTTCGGGTACAACGGATGAATTGCGGTTTGCGTAGGGTGCACTGAGCCTGGGGCTAGCTGCACCGCTTGGGCGGGAAATGGTGCAGTTCGCCTTAGGCTCAGTGCACCCTACTCATTTGTCAGAGGAGTGGGAGAGCAGTAACGCCACATGGAACCAAAAGGGGCACACGGGATGGAGCGTATTACAGGCCTGCCAGACGACGGGCCTGCCAGTAACGCTGGCGCCAGTAGGGATTGCTCAGGGAGGACGTCATCACGCCCTGGCTGGTGGACGCATGGAGAAAATCACCGTTACCCATGTAGATGCCTACATGGCGGTTACCGGGGCCGGTGCGGAAGAATACCAGGTCGCCCACCTGAATCTCGTCACGTTTGACCTTTTCCCCGCTTTGCAGAAGTTCGGTGGTGGTGCGCGGCACTTCCATGCCCAGGCGGGACAGGAAGGTGAGGTAGACAAAACCGGAACAGTCAACGCCGCGAGGACTCAAGCCGCCGTAGCGGTAGGGGACGCCTTTCCAGTCCTCGTGCTGGGCTTCCAGTGACACGCGCAGGGGTGGCACTTCGGCCATGACGCCTGCCACCAGTGCATCCATTTCCTGCTGGGCCTGCAAATCCGGGGCGCTATTGCCTGAGCTGGCTTTCTGCTGGGCACGGATTGCCGCCGGAGCCTCGGTCATGGATTCCGGGGCAACGGGCGCCCTGCTGGCACAGCCGGCCAGCAGGAGCATCAGACAGGTGAATAGCAGGGTCGCGTAGCGCATGGAGGGATAAGGCAGTGGCAGGGCCATTCGGTTCCCTCCTGAGCGGTGTAGGCCCTCAGGCCTGCGCCAGCTCCTCGCGCATTTGCTGGATGACGGCGGCGTAGTCGTCCTTGCCGAAGATGGCGGAGCCCGCCACGAAGGTGTCGGCGCCGGCGGCGGCCACGTCACGGATGTTCTTTTCGGAGACGCCGCCGTCCACTTCCAGACGGATGTCGTAGCCGCTGGCATCGATCATCTGGCGCACGGCGCGGGTCTTGTCCAGGGTGGAGGGGATGAACTTCTGGCCACCGAAGCCCGGGTTCACGCTCATCAGCAGGATCATGTCCAGCTTGTCCATGACGTATTCCAGGCAGTCAGGACGGGTGGCCGGGTTGAGCACCAGGCCGGCTTTGCAGCCGTGGCTTTTGATCAGTTGCAGGGAGCGATCCACGTGCTGGCTGGCTTCCGGGTGGAAGGTGATGTAGCTGGCGCCGGCCTCGGCGAACATGCCGATCAGGTCGTCCACCGGGCTGACCATCAAGTGCACGTCGATGGGGGCGGTGATGCCGTGGTCGCGCAGGGCCTTGCAGACCATGGGGCCGATGGTCAGGTTGGGCACGTAGTGGTTGTCCATCACGTCGAAGTGGATCACGTCCGCCCCGGCGGCCAGCACGTTATCGCATTCTTCCCCGAGACGGGCGAAGTTGGCCGCGAGAATGGAGGGGGCGATCAGATAATCCTGCTTGGGCATGAGGGTTCCTCAGTAAAGACAGTTGCGAGTAACGAGTTTCGAGTGGCGAAAGCAAAATCAAAAGTGCCGGTTTGGCCTTTCGACACTCGTTGCTCGCAACTCGAAACCCAGTGATCGCGCCGCCAGCGACGCTCCTACAAAACCATTTTCGGCGCTGGGTCAGGGGCTCTTGAGTAACCGATCCAGTTCCTCCAGGCGCTCCGGGGTGCCGATGTCCCACCATTGACCCGGGTGGTGCTCACCGCTGACGGCATCATCGCCCATGGCGGCGCGCAGCAGCGGCGCCAGTTTCGCTTCGCCATCGGGCAGATCCCGGAACAGTGCCGGATCGAACCGCCCCATGCCTGCATAGGTCAGCCTGTGTTCGCCATTATCGCGCACCCGCCCCCCCTCTGTCAGATGAAAATCCCCACCCGGATGGTGGTCCGGATTATCCACCAACACCAGATGCACCGGGTCGGGCCGCTCGGTCACCAACCGGGACAGGTCAAAGTCGGTCCAGATATCGCCGTTGACCAGCACAAAGGGGGCATCCCCCAGCAAGGGCAGCGCCCGGCGAATGCCGCCGGCGGTTTCCAGCGGGGTACCTTCATGGGAATAGACGATGGGAATGCCAAAGCGGCGGCCATCGCCCAGGGTGGCGGCCAGCCGGTCGCCCAGCCAGCCGGTGTTGATCACCAGGGAATCGATACCCCCATCGCGCAGTTTTTCGATGTGGTATTCGATCAGCGCCTTGCCCCCCGCCTGCAAAAGGGGCTTGGGGGTGTGATCGGTGAGGGGCCGCATGCGCTTGCCGTAGCCGGCGGCCAGGATCATCGCCTTCACTCGTTGTCCTCGAGCTGATCCAGGATCCATTCCAGGTCCGCCAGCTCCGGACGGCGGGCAATGACGGTGCGCAGGTAGGCAAAGAACCGGGCCACATCGCCCAGGTATTTGAGTTTGCCGTCCCGGTGGCAGATGCGCGCAAAGATGCCGATCACCTTGAGGTGGCGCTGGGCGCCCATCAGGTCGCAATCGCGCAGGAAGGTATCGAACTCCGCCGGCACCGGCAGGCCTGCCGCGGTGGCCTTGTCGAAATACTCCCGCAGCCAGCCCAGCACCCGCGCTTCCGGCCAGCTGATAAAGGCATCCTTGAACAGGCTGATCACGTCATAACTGATGGGCCCGGCCACCGCGTCCTGGAAGTCCAGCACCCCGGGGTTGGGGTCGGACACCATCAGGTTGCGGGGCATGTAGTCCCGGTGCACGAACACCTGCGGCTGGGCCAGGGCCGATTCGATCAGCACGGTAAACACCCGGTCCAGACGCTGGCGCAGCTCGCCGGTGACCACCTTTTCCCGATGGCGGAACAGGTACCACTGGGGGAACAGCTCCAGTTCCCGCTGCAGCAGGGCCTCGTCATAGACCGGCAAGCCGGACATATCGGCATGCAATTGCTGGGTAATCAGGGTGTCGATGGCGGCACTGTACCAGGCATCCGCATTGCCCTCATTGAGGGCGGTGAGCCAGGTCTCATTGCCCATGTCGGTGAGCAGCAGGAAGCCCTGCTGCAGATCCTGATGGACGATTTCCGGCACATGCAGGCCGGCACGCTGAAGACGCCGGGCCACATCAATAAAGGGGCGGCAATCTTCCTGGGCCGGTGGCGCATCCATGGCGATCAGGCTGCGGCCATCGTGCTGATAACGGAAATAGCGGCGAAAGCTGGCGTCCGCAGAGGCCGGCACACCCGCCAGCTCAGCGCCAATGTGAGCGCTTACCCACTGATCGAGAGCCTGCTTACGCAGATCTACGTGAGAATTACTTTTATCAGGCTGCATTGCCTTCCTTGTTCCATTACACTGCCGCTTTTACCGCGCCAGTTATCCGCGCGGTGCAAAACGGCCTTTTTACCTGTTCTGAGCAGCCGATGCCACTGCCCGTACAACGAATTCTGATCCCTGGCCTGCTGCTTCTGGCAGGCACCAGTACCGCGGACAACGACCTCAACTGGGTTGACCGCGAAGAAATGGCCACGTTCCCCGCCGTGCAACAGCGCAGCATTCCGGAATGGTGTGGCGGCATCTACTATAACCCCGCCGTGGGCATTCCTGTGGAAGGCAGCGACACCGTGGTCACCGCTGACCACTCCACCATGTCGCAGAATGGCCTGATCGAGCTGGATGGCGACGTGCTGATCGAACAGCCCGGCAGCCGCATTACCACCGACAGCGCCCAACTGGACCAGGCCACGGGCAAGTTCCAGCTGGAAAACGGCATGCGCCTGGAAAGTGACCAGGCCACTTTTATTGCCTCCAGCATGAGCGGCCAGACCCGCCGCAAGGAAGGCAGCCTGCTGGGGGTGCGCTATTCCCTGTTCAACACCGCCGCCCGGGGCAGCGCCGACTACATCTTCCTCAATGAGACCACCACTACCATTACCCGGGGCTCCTATACCACCTGTGCGCCGGGCTCCAATGGCTGGTCACTGGAAGGGGAGCGGATTTTCCTGGACCGGGAAAAGGGCTGGGGCGAAGCCAACAATGTGGTGCTGAAAGTCAAAAGCATGCCGATCTTCTGGCTGCCCTGGCTGACCTTCCCCATTGATGACCGGCGCAAGACCGGCCTGCTGTTCCCCACCATCGCCATCGGCGACAGCAGCGGCGGCCTGGACATCACCCAGCCGATCTACGTGAACATCCACCCACAGCTGGATGCCACCATCGGGCCCCGCTTTATTGATGGCCGTGGCGAAGGGGTGGACTCCGAATTCCGCTATCTGACGCCCTGGGGCGAAGGCGACATCAGCTACGGGGTGCTGTTCAACGACCGCAAGTTTGATGATGAAGACCGCCAGGTGGCCCGCTGGAGCCACCGGGGCAGTATCAATCGCTGGAACCTGAAGACCGACTTCAACTATGTGTCGGACGACTTCTACTTCAAGGATCTGGATACCGGTCTGGAGATCAGCTCCCAGACGCACCTGCCCCGACTGGCGGAAGCCCGCTATTACGGTCGCACCTGGCAGGTACTGGGGCGCATGCAGTCCTGGCAGACCATCGACCCGACCCTGGAGGATCAGGACCTGCCCTACCGTCGCCTGCCCCAGCTGCAGCTCACCGGCGATCCCACCCTGTATGGCCCTCTCAAGGGGCTGTGGCTGTCGGACATCACCTCCTTCGAGCGCAGCGGTTCCGATGACAGCGGCAAGGCCACCGGCCTGCGCGCCCACGCGGCCCCGGCCCTGAACCTGCGCCTGCAGAAGCCCTGGGGCTATCTGGAACCCCGCGCCCGGCTGTATCACACCCGTTATGAGCTGGACAGCGTGGACGCCAACGCCGAGGACAATCCGGATATCACTACCTGGGGCGCCAGCCTGGACTCCGGTCTGTTCTTCGAGCGCCCCAGCCGCTGGCTCGGCGAGGATTACACCCAGACCCTGGAACCGCGTCTGTTCGTCAACAAGGTGGCCTACAAGAATCAGGACTTCCTGCCCAACTTTGACAGCCGCGAGCTCACCTTTTCCTACAACTCCCTGTTCCGGGAAAACCGCTTTATCGGCTATGACCGCATCGGCGATGAGGAAAAACTGGCGCTGGGCCTGACCAGCCGTTTCCTCCATGATGCCACCGGCCGGGAACAGCTGCGGCTGCGGGTGGCCCAGGGGTTCTACTTCGAAGATCGCAAGGTAACCACCGAACAGACCGTGGAAGACCCCACCGATGACCAGACACCACTGGTGGGCGACGCCCGATGGAACTTTGCCCGCGACTGGTACCTCTACACTGAAGCCCAATGGGATCTGGAAGAAAACGAGCGGGAACGCTCCAGCTTCCAGATCGGTTACAACGACCGGGAACGCCGGGTGGTCAATCTGGGTTATCACGACCGCCCCGAAGACGACATCCGCGAATCGGAAATCAGCGGCATCCTGCCAATACATCGCCACTGGCGCATGGTGGGCCGCTGGATGTACGACCTGGAAAACAAGCGCACTCTGGAAACCATCGCCGGGGCCGAATACCGCAATTGCTGCTGGAAACTGCGCCTGCTGAGTCAGCGGGAGCTGGTGGACGATGACGGCGACGGCGATCTGGAGGCGGACAGCACCATCTGGTTACAGATCCAGATGGTCGGCCTGGGTGGCTTCGGCGGCCAGGTGGATGCCCTGCTGGAGCGCAGTATTCCGGGATACAGGAGACAGTATGATTAAGACAACCCTGCACGCCAGACACACTCTGCTTGGCCTGCTGACCATGGTCGCGCTGATGGTGCCGGTCTGGTCCCATGCCAAGGTGCAGATGCTCGATCGCATTGTGGCCGTGGTCAACGACGGCGCCATCATGGCCAGCGAGCTGGATGAACGCATCAACACCATTGCCCTGCAGTTCCAGGAGAAGGGCCAGCCACTGCCGCCCCCGGCGGTGATGCGCGAGCAGGTCCTCGACCGCATGATCCTGGAGCGCCTGCAACTGCAGCTCGCCGACCGGGCCGGTATCAAGGTGGATGACGCCACCCTCAACCAGGCCCTGGCCGGCATTGCCCGCCAGAACGGCATGACCCTGGAAGATTTCGCCGGCGCCCTGCGCCAGGATGGCTACAACTGGGCCCAGTTCCGTGAACAGATCCGTGAGGACATGCTGATTTCCCGTCTGCAACAGCGCAGCGTGGCGTCGCGCATCCGCATTACCGACCGGGAAGTGGACCGTTTCCTGAGTTCGGAAATGGGCAAGCAAATGTTCGAAGCCGATTTTCGTCTGGGGCACATCCTGGTGCGCGTCCCTGCCGGTGCCAGCCCGGAGGTGGTGCAGGCCGCCCGCCAGAAGGCCGAAGGCATTGTGGAACGGCTGAACAAGGGCAGCGATTTCCAGCAGCTGGCCACCGCTGAATCCGATGGCCCCAAGGCGCTGGAAGGGGGCGACCTGGGCTGGCGCCCGGCGGCCCAGTGGCCCAGCCTGTTTGCGGAAACCGCCATCGATATGGACAAGGGCGAGGTTTCCCCGCCCCTGCGCTCCGGCGCCGGCTTCCACATTCTCAAGCTGATGGACCGCAAGGGCGGTGTCGAGAAAGTGGTCACCCAGTATCAGGTCCGCCACATTTTGATCAAACCCGACGCCCTGATCAGTGCCGAGGAGGCCCGCGACAAGGCCATTCGCCTGCATGACAGCATTGCCGAGGGCAAGCAGGACTTTGCCACGGTGGCCGCAGAACATTCCGATGATCCGGGCAGCGCCCGCAACGGCGGCGAATTGGGCTGGATCACCCAGGGCGAGATGGTGCCGGAATTCGAGGACATGATGCTCAATACCCCGATGGGGGAATTGTCGCCGGTCTTTGAAAGCCAGTTCGGCTGGCACTTCCTGCGCGTGGACGCCACCCGCGATGCGGACATGAGCGAGGAATTCCGTCGTATGCAGGCCACCCAGGCCCTGCAGAAACGACGCTTCGAAGAAGAGCTGGAAACCTGGCTGCAGGAGCAGCGCAGCGAGTCCTACGTGGATATCCGCTTATGAGTCTGGCGTCTGACGCCGGACGTCTGACGCCAGAGCGTCCCATCGCCATCACCTGCGGAGACCCGGCAGGCATCGGCCCCGACCTGGTGCTGACCCTGCCGGCCTCCTTCCCGGATGCCCCGCTGGTTGCCATCGGTGACCGTGACGTCCTGAAAGACCGAGCCTCCCGGCTCGGCCTGACGGTCACCCTCTCCGACTGGCAACCCGGGCAATCATTAGCGCCCGGCACCCTGCCGGTATGGCACACCCCGGCTGGGGCGCCGGTCACTGCCGGCCAGCCGGACCCGGCCACCGCCAGCGGCACGCTTACCCTGCTGACCCGCGCCGCCCATGGCTGCCTGGACAACACCTTTGCGGCCATGGTGACCGCCCCGGTGGCCAAGAACGTGATTTGCGAAGGGGCCGACCCGGCCTTCACCGGCCATACCGAGTTTCTCGCCGAGCAGGCTGGGGTGGACCAGGTAGTCATGATGCTCACCGCCCGCGAATTGCGCGTGGCCCTGGTCACCACCCATCTGCCACTCAGTCAGGTGCCCCGGGCAATCACCGCAGACAGCCTGACCCGCACGTTGACCATTCTGCGCAACGACCTGATCGGCAAGTACCGCATTGATGAACCCCGTATTCTGGTGCTCGGGCTCAACCCCCATGCCGGCGAAGGGGGTCACCTGGGTCGCGAGGAACTGGACGTGATCATTCCCACCCTGGAAGCCCTGCGCGGCCAGGGCATGGCCCTCACCGGCCCGCTGCCGGCGGATACCGCCTTCCAGCCCGACCTGCTGGCACAACATGATGCGGTGCTGGCCATGTACCACGATCAGGGTTTGCCCGTCCTCAAGTACGCCGGCTTTGGCGAAGCCATCAACATTACCCTGGGGCTGCCCTTTATCCGCACCTCGGTGGATCATGGCACCGCTTTCGACCTGGCTGGCACCGGCACGGCCAAGGCCGGCAGCCTGATCGCCGCCACCCGACTCGCTCTGGAGCTTGCCGCCACATGACAGAACATCGCACCCGCAAACGTTTCGGCCAGCACTTCCTGCATGACCGCAACCTGGTGGACCGCATGGTGCGCACCCTGGGGCTGCAGCAGGACGACACCCTGGTGGAAATTGGCCCCGGCCGTGGCGCACTTACCTACCCGCTGCTGGAAGAGATACCTCACCTGCACGTGGTGGAACTGGACCGGGACCTGATTGCCCTGCTGCGCCAGGAAAACAGCCCGGAACGCCTGACCATCCATGAAAGCGATGCCCTGCGCTTCGACTTCCGCACCCTGAAACCGGCGGACAAGCCGCTGCGGGTCATCGGTAACCTGCCCTACAACATTTCCACCCCGCTGATCTTCCACCTGCTCAGCCAGGCGGACGCCATCAGCGACATGACCTTCATGTTGCAGAAGGAAGTGGTGGACCGGCTCACCGCCAGCCCCGGCACCCGGGACTGGGGGCGCCTGTCGATCATGGTCCAGTACCATTGTCAGACGGACTATCTGTTCTTTGTGCCACCGGGCGCCTTCAGCCCGCCGCCCAAGGTGGATTCCGCCGTGGTGCGCCTGATTCCCCACGCCAGCCCGCCCCATCCTGCAAACGATGAAGAGCACCTGCGCCGACTGGTGGCCCAGGCCTTCACTCAAAGACGCAAGGCCATCCGCAATAGTCTAAAATCCCAGGTAACGCTGGAGCAGTTCGAACAGGCAGGCATCGACGCCGGTCTGCGCCCGGACCAGCTCACCGTGGCGGACTATGTGACCCTGGCCAATCTCACCTGCCCCGGGGCAGGCAACGCCTAACGGGCCACTCTGTCACGACAGCGCCCGCCGGGTAACCGGCATCGGGTGGCATCACCCTTCAGCGAGAATCACATCAACGGAGCAATCATGAGCCCGCGCCACAATATTCAGGTCTCGGTGGAAACCGAATTCCTTGCCGATCAGAGCGATCCGGACAGCCAGCGCTGGGTGTTTGCCTATCACATCACCATTCGCAACGAAGGCACCGTCAGTGCCCGCCTGCTCACCCGCCACTGGGTGATTACCGACGGCGAGGACCGTGTCCAGGAAGTCCACGGCGAAGGCGTTATCGGCGAACAGCCCCATATCGCGCCGGGCCAGACATTTTCCTATACCAGCGGCGCCATCCTGGAAACCGAGGTTGGCAGCATGCGCGGCAGTTACCAGATGATTGGAGAAGATGGCACTCACTTCGATGCTGAAATCCCCATGTTCACCCTGGCGGTGCCCCATGCACTGCATTAACCCCGGCATCCAAGGCGGAGGCAACTCTTGAGCGATTACGCCATCGGCGATCTGCAGGGCTGCCTGGCGCCGTTCGACTGCC